>Ga0207657_10000148_pt1 | contig 71376 bp, 69 predicted proteins | sample KBSC33metaG_FD_184316 | JGI IMG/M metagenome (GOLD analysis project Ga0207657, IMG submission 184316) | Corn rhizosphere microbial communities from Kellogg Biological Station, Michigan, USA - KBS C3-3 metaG (SPAdes) (version 2) | ecosystem: Host-associated > Plants > Roots > Rhizosphere > Soil ...
AGCCGCGCCGGAGTTGGTCGCGACGCATTTTCATCGTGCCGGCCTCTTCAAGGAGGCAGCGCCTTACTGGTTGCTCGCCGGTCAGCGCGCGGTGGCGAGATCTGCCAATGTGGAAGCAATCGCCCATCTGAGTGAAGGTCTGGAAGCGCTACGCAACATTCCCGAGCAGCGCGAACGCGATGCTCTGGAGCTCGACATGCAGATCAGCCTTGGCGCCGCCCGCATTGCCATGCGAGGCTACTCCGCGCCGGAAACCGAGCGCGCGTATGTACGCGGACGCCAGCTTCTTGCCCGATTGGATGACGATCCACGTCAGTTCGCGGTGCTACATGGCCTATGCATGGTTTACTGGAACAGAGCGGAATTTGTTCACATGCTGGAGGTGGCGCAGGACATGTTGGCGCGAGCCGAGCGCAACAATGATTCACTCGCCCTGCTCGCTGCACACCGTGTCATGGCCGTCGCACTGAATCCGATGGGTCGGTTCGAGGAGGCCCGGGAACACGCGCAGAAGGCGGTCTCGCTCTATGATCGACGCCAGCACCGTGATTCAGCACATCAATTCGGCCACGACCAAGGTGTGGGGGCCTACTGGCATCTAGCGATCGCTGCGCTATTCCTCGGCGATCTCGAGGCCGCAGACCGCGCAGCGCGAGAGGCAGGCGCGCTTGCGACGGAACTGCAGAATGCGAACACGAGCCTCTATAACTCCCTGTACCTCTCCTTCACCAATCTGGCGAAGGCCGATTGGGAGGCGACCCTGCGGGCAGCGAGCGATATGGTGGATAACGCGCGCGAACGCGCCATGGCGCTGTGGGTCGTGTTTGGTCGCCACCATCTTGGAAGTGCGCTTGCGGCGCTGGGACGGTGGGAAGACGCCCTGCTCGAATTGCGCCAAGCACGGGCGCAGGCGGACGGAATCAGTAACACCGTCTTCATCCCGATGACACTCAGGTACGAGGCCGAGGCCCTGGCCGGGCTCGGACGCATGAACGAGGCGCTCGCGTGCCTCGACCGTGCCATCGCGTTGGGCGAGCGCACTGAGGAGCGCTGGTACGAGGCGGAGGTCTACCGCGCTCGCGCTGCCGTTCGCCGTCGCTTGCGACAGGCGGGAGACGAAGTGCGGGCAGACCTTGACCGCGCGCTTGAAGTCGCGCGGCGGCAGAAGGCAGCGCTCTTCGAGCGCCGCGCGCGCGAGGATCTGGACACGCTACAGGCCTGAACATGGACACGCGAGAGCACTGGGAACGTGTGTACCGTACCAAGAAGCCTACCGAGGTCAGTTGGTACGCGGTGCACCTCGGCACGTCCCTTCGGATGATCGAAGCCGCGGCGAGAAAGGATCCGTCGATTATTGACGTAGGCGGCGGTGAGTCAGAGGACAGTGAGGTGCTGATATCCGCGGTCGAGGAGATCGTCCACGAGAGTTGAATGGCTGTGCGGCGATGTGACCGAACGAATTCACGCGATGCCGCGATCCCAGTAGGGATTGTCTCCGAAGCGCTCCACCATGAAGTCGATGAACGTGCGTACCTTCAGTGGCAGGAATTGCCGGCTGGGATACACCGCGAAGATCGTCAATTCATCCGCCTCCCAACCCTCTAGTATCCGGACCAGCTTCCTTGCGTGCAGCAGTTCGTAGACCAGAAATGTCGGCTGAACAATCACGCCGAGGCCGTCTGCGGCCGCGTGGGACAGGATGTCCCCGTTGTTGCCGTGCAAATTGCCGCCGACCTTGATGGTCTCCTCGCGTTTCCTGCGCGTGAACCGCCACTCATTCTGCAGCCCCGCATACGCATAGGTTAGACAGTTGTGCCGAGTCAGATCTGCCGGTGATTTCGGCATGCCGTGCCGACGAAGGTATTTGGGGGACGCGCATGCGACCATGCGCGCGCGCGTGATCGGTCGTGCAATGAGACCTGGGTCGATCCGGCGTGCGATGCGCACGGCAACGTCGAATCCCTCCTCGACCAGATCCACGACGCGGTCGTTCAGCGTCACGTCCACCCGGACCTCCGGATAGCGCTGCAGATAGGCGCTGATTGCCCCGCCCGCATGCCGGGCACCGAAGGCTACCGAGGTATTGACGCGCAGGGTGCCGCTAGGCTTCGCCGCTTCGTTCGCGGCCGCATGCTCGGCTTCGTCGACGAGGGCAAGAACCTGTGTCGCGCGCTGATGGTAGTCATTGCCGGGTTCGGTCAGCGACAGCCGTCGTGTCGTCCGATTGAGCAATCGCACGCCCAGATGCGCCTCGATCTGGGCGACGTAGCGGGAGGTCATGCCACGGGAAAGTTCGAGCTTGTCGGCGGCCTTCGCAAAGCTCCCCGCGTCCACTACCGCGGTGAACACGCGCATGCACGTTAGCACGTCGATCGCCATGACTATTGCTCATAAGTAAACAATTAATGCTAATTCTGGCCGTTTATTCACCACGCGGCAACTGCTGTAATGCCTCCATCGTGACCGGGAGGATTCCGGTCCAGCGATCAACCAAACGGAGGCTGCAGATGAAGATCACGCTGATCGGGTCGGGCAACATGGGTTCGGCCCTGGCAACACAGATTGCCAAGGCTGGGCACGCGCTGGTGATCACGGGCAGGAACGCCGACAAGGCGAAGGAACTGGCGCGCACCACCGGCGCCGTCTTCAAGGACCACCCTGCGGCTGAAGGCGCCGACGTGGTCGTCGTGGCTACGGCCTACCCGGATGCGGTGGCGGCACTGGGGTCTGCCGGCGATCTGAAGGGCAAGGTGATCGTCGACATCACCAATCCGCTCACCGCGGATTACACGGGCCTCACCATCGGCCACAGCACGTCGGCTGCAGAAGAGATCCAGAAGGCGTTCCCTGGCGCGAAGGTCGTCAAGGCGTTCAACACGGTGTTCGCGCAGGTGATTGCCGGCGGCGCCAAGCTGGCCGGCGCGACCGTGCCGGTGTACTTCGCCGGCGACGATGCTGCCGCCAAGGAAACCGTGAAGGCGCTCATCCAGAGCACGGGGTTTGCCCCGGTGGATGCCGGAGGGTTGCGCAATGCCCGCTATCTCGAGCCGCTCGCCGCGTTGAACATCTACTTCGGCTACGGCGCTGGGCGTGGCACGGCCATCGCTCCCGCCTGGATCGGCATGCAATGACGGGCGCCAACAACGATTTCCAATTCTTGAACGCATGAAAAGGACCGAAGGCCCTGTTCGTGTTTGCTCCCGATATCACGATCAAAGTCCATCCCGTGCGGTTTGGCTCCGGCACCTGGACCGCCGTCACCGGTGTGATGGCCGGCACGTTTACGCGGCCGATGCCCACCCCTGACGGAAAGGAGATCGCGCCCACCGGCAAGCGCTTTGCCATCGGCATGGCGACCATCGGGCACTGGAAGGGCAAGACGATGGATCACGAGTGGCTCTTCTGGGACAACCAGGACTTCATGAAGCAAATCGGACTCGCCAACTAGCCGGGCTTCGTCGCGCGTACTGAGCGACAGCGGTTCTGATGCACAGATTCGTCAGATCAATCATCAATCAAGGAGCAGTAATCATGAGCACTTATTCATCTACGCTGAGCCCTTCCGCGCAACCCGGGCAACGCGACTTTGCGAACGCCACCGCGAGCACGCTCTACGATTGGGCATCGCTTATCGGTCGCATCGGTATCGCGGCCCTGTTCCTGTGGTCGGGCTACGGCAAGCTGGTCCACATGGCTGGCAATGTTGGCTACATGCAGGCGTTCGGGTTGCCGGCAGCCGAGCTGCTGATCTGGCCCGCCATGCTGGTCGAGCTGGCTGCGGGCGCCATGCTGCTGTTCGGCTGGAAGGCGCGCTGGGCGGCCATCGTGCTTGTTCTGTTCACTGTTCCGGCGACGTTCATCTTTCACGCCTACTGGAGCGCGCCTGCTGACCAGGTGCTGAATGCGCAGATCCACTTCATGAAGAACCTGGCGATCATTGGGGGTCTCCTGGGGATCTTCGCCCACGGTTCGGGACCGCTTGGCCTTGACCGCCAATAGTTGACCGTCATCCTTCTGAATGGCGATCCCGTGAGTGCACGTCCCTTGCCAAGATCGACTCCACGTGGATCAAGCGAGCGAGTCCTCACGGCTGCGGAATTGGAGATCCGCAGGTACTACTGTGCGATACGAAGCCGAATTCCTACATCGGGAGTCCAGGCGACGTTGCTGCACGTTGGTGACGAAAGAACCGGCGTCGTCACGGGCGACGATGCCGCGCCGGAGCCGGTCGTCATGCTCGAAATCGGATCGCGCAGGACCGCTCACGTCGCTGTCAGTGAGCGGACTAGGCGCAAAGCCCTGTACGGTCTGTGACCTCTCCATCATCGACGACCAAGCTCTTGCCGGCTCTTGCAACGGCTCGCACTTTGGTTAAGGGCGTTGAGCCCTTCTTGTTGACCAAGACCGCGTTCGACTCCTTGCCGTTCGCCAGGACCTGTCCTTTGATCTCGATTGCATTAACTCTTCCGCCTTCCACTGCATACGTGGTGACGTTCGCACCGTGCGTTACCAGGTCTCCGCCAACCTCCAGCCTGTCGACCACGCCGCCTGGCTTGACGCTGAATGCCTCAGCGGGAAGGAGCATGTTGACGCCCTTAACAAGCGTGTTGCCCACCGAGCCATGAGTCGTGATGCCATTGTCAATGACGATCGTCCCCACTGGCTTGCTGACTTGAACTCCGATGGAGCCATCGCCGAAGGTTTCGATGGAGTGAAAGCGGATGCGGCGAACAGTGCCATCGTATTGATTGAAGCCTCGCGCGCCCAAGCCGTGGGTGACCACCTCCTTCTCCGCCACGAAATTGCCCACCGTGCCGAAGTTCACAAACCCGATTCCGCTCGGGCCATAGGAGACGACCGAGGCATGCACCAGCCAGTCCTCCACGGTGCCCCAAGTGTCAAGAACCATGTCGTTCACACCGTAAGTGACGATTTCGCCGAAGTGTTCGACAAGCTTCGCTCGCACGCCGTACACGATGAAGATGCCGGCCGTGATGATGTCGGCGGTACCGTAAGGCAGCATGCCATTCGAATAGACCGCGCCCGTGGTGAGCTTCTCCAGCTCGACCCACCCGCCGTTGTCGCTGAACCCGCTGACAAACACGCCTGAGCCAATGACTGGGGCGTTCCGGCTCCCTGCCGTGACGTTGGTCAGGGAAGCGCGAATCGTCGAGTTCGCATCCCCGTTGAAGTTGTAGACGGTAAGGGCCCCTTGATAAACATTTACTCCGTACTTCTGCGGCTGTTCGCTGTAGCGACGGCAATCGCACGCGGCGACATGAAGCGTGTCCACCGTGAGGGTTAGGTTTTTCGTGCCGCCTCGGGCGATGATAGACACCTGTCCCGTTACGCTCAGATCATTGAGAGTGATGCCGCCCATGTCCGGCAGGCCAGTCTGCGTGTAGATGGCGCGTGCTGCCGGCGTCGCCATGATCGTCAAGTTTTCGAGGCGGTTGTTGGCCGTCAATCCGACCCCGTCCCCGTTGCTGAAACTCAAGATGCAACTGTCTTTGTCCCTGCCTGTCAGCAAGAAGCCCGGCGGCAGGACGATCGAGTACGGACTCAGTACCGAGGTCTGCAGCTGCAGGTTGCACGGCTCCGGTTGCGCAAGGGCTTTCGCCAGGTCCACCAGCGACTCGATGGGGCTCGTTCGGATGCTCATACCGTACTCCTTGCCTCCCCTGACGGGTCGGATAAGGTGTCCAGAGTTGCAGGAATTCGCGCAACGGTCAATGACAGCGAACGGCCAGAACCGGCCATCGGGCATCGTTGCGTTCGAGATTCACGAGTCAGAGGTCAGATGAGGCACGGTTAGCAAAAATGGTAACCGCCATTAGCTTATAGGAATGCACGGAGTCGGCCTCGGTTGAGCGCAGGTTCGTCCCAATGGCTGATGGGCAGGTCTGCTGGCGTGAGTTAGCATTTTTGCTAACTACCCAGCGCAAGCTTTACGACCGCCGTGCCGCAACGCTCTCAAGTTCTAGCGAGAAATCTCGCATCGCTACAGGAAGAACGCGCGCGCAAACAGCGGATTGCGCGTACGTTCAAGTCCGATCGTACATTGCAAATGCTCGTGGCCGATCTCGTAGCCGCGCGCACGGGCGCCGGAATGACACAGGAGGAAGTCGCCGTAAGAATGTGGACAACGAAGAGTGCTGTCTCACGTCTGGAGAGCGGTGTGTGCACCCGCCCGACATTGACCACCATTGAGAAATATGCGGTGGCGGTGGGCGCGTCCGTCGAAATCCGCGTGCGGACGAGGCGGTAGCCTTCGCGCTCCAAACCTCACACGGAATCGTACGTCCGCTTCGGGTCGTGAGCGGACGTCAGAGAACTACATCAGCGCGGTCAGTCGCTTTTCATGAGCCTCGGATTCCGCGCTGAGTCGACGGTCGTTTGACGATCGGCTGCGACGTGAGCTTGGTCTACTTCGACTGGCGGAAAGGACCGGTAGAGCTGAGTATCTCGGCTTATCTCGAGAAAAATAGACCAAGCCGTGCTGAGCTAACAACTTGTGACCTGCTCGCTGAATTTCGGGCCACTCGCTACTTGAGAACGGCTGCCCGGGTGGGTGGATTCATGGCGCTGTCGGAATTCGAGCGGAGTGCGATAGCCCAAGCTCGCAGCTACCCCACCGTTGCTGCGGCGAGGTAAAGCGGCACGTTGCGGGCAGCATCCTTGAAGAACTGCACCACGCGCCGATTAGCTCTGGCTTTCTTGCGAAGCTCGCTGACGATGTCCGTGTCAACGAGGTACACGTTGCGCCTCGGCGACGTCCTCGACACGCGCAAAATCTTCGTCGCGACCACTAGCAACGTTTCTTTGCGATGGCGCTAATGATCTCTACGAAGCGCTTGGCAGCCGGCGACAGGTAAGCGTCCTTCCGGTAAGCGATCGCAACAGGTCGAAGCCAAACGAGATCCTTGACCGGAAGGATCTTGAGTCGAAGCTGACCGACGGCCGCATTGACATTTTGCCTTACGGTAACGCCGACGAGGTCGGACGCGGCTACCACGCGAAGCTTGAACATGACGAGATCCGAGACGACGGTGACGGTCGGTAAGGGCAATCCTCGCGCCTTGAACGCATCGCGCAGGGAGAGCAATGGCCCGAATGCGCCCGCGGCCGAAATTGCCCATCGCTCCTGCACAAGATCGTCCAGTCTGATCGACTTGCGCTTGGCGAGACGGTGCTTGGACGCACAGTAGATGATGAACTCGTCGGTCCGAAAGACCACTTGCGCTATATCGGGCGGTGTGAACCGCTGGGTATGCGTCAATGCGAGGTCGAGCTCGCCCTTGCGCAGCGCGGGCACCAGCGTGTCATTGTCCATCACCGAAACGCTCAACGTGACCTTGGGCGCTTCCATCAAAAGGGTGCTGCAAGCTTCGTGCACGAATACTTCGGAATTGGACGGACTTGTCCCTATGCGAAGATGTCCTGCTCGTCCCTGAACGAGATCGGCCACCTCGCGCGCGAGATCATCGCGGGCTACCCGCAGCTTGCTTACATGAGAGAGGAGTGCGGCGCCAACGGCCGTCAGCTCCACCCCCTTTGCGGTCCTCGTCACCAGCTTCGCCTTCGCGGAGGTTTCGAGCCGGCGCAGGCTCATGCTCAAGGCGGGCTGTCCTAATCCAAGCGCCTCCGCCGCACGGCCGAGATGGCCGTACTGCGCGACGGTTGCGAAGTATTCGATGTCCCGGAGCTCCACGCATATCAACGATATTGATCGGACTGGCATCTTCGCACAATTGCGTCGATCGCGGAGGGGGATCAGTATCTCTCGGACTGCCCGCGGGCACGTCACCAGACGGAGAAGGGCCATGAACACATTGAGACGCGCAACCGCACTCTTGTTGACGGGGGTCGTGCTGTGCGCAACCGGTTCGGCGTCGGCTCAGAAGTATCCGGTGAAAGCCGTACACATCGTCACGGGTGGAGTGGGTACGTTCCACGACATCGTAGCGAGGCAACTCGGCCAGAAGTTGAGTGAGCGCTGGGGCCAACCGGTCGTTGTGGAGAATCAAGGAGCAGCCGCGCTGACGGTCGGAACCGGGATGGTCGCGAGAGCGGCGCCCGACGGATATACGCTCGTGCTGTCAGACCGTTCAGCGCTCGCCGTCGCGCCTCATTTATACAAGAGCGTCCCTTACGATCCGGTCAAGGATTTCTCACCGATCACCCTCGTGGCAACGGTGACTACCATGCTGGTCGCGAACGCGTCGGTACCGGCTGCCACGTTGCCCGAATTTCTCGCTTACGCGCGGAAACAGCCACACGAGACGTTTTTCGCTACCGCGGGCCCGGGGACCAACAACCACATCGCCATGGAACTTCTAAAGCACGAGACCGGTATCAATGCGGTGCCGGTTCATTACAAGGGCGGCGGCGCATCGACGCTGGCCATGGTGAGCGGCGAGGTGAAGGAAGGATTCGGCGCAGTGCCGAGCCTGTTGCCCTACGTCAAGTCCGGTAAGCTGAAGGCGTATGTCGTCACGAGCAAGCACCGATTCCCAGGCGCGCCGGACGTGCCAACCGTCGCCGAAGCCGGATTGCCCGATCTGGAACTGGAGTTCTGGATCGGAATGCTCGCACCCGCTGGAACACCGAGCGCCGTGATTGCCAAGCTCAATCGCGACATCGGCGAGATCCTGCAAACCCCCGCGATGCGCGCGACGTTGCTGACACAGGGCGCCAGTGCCGCTCCGGGAACTCCCGATCAGTTCGCCGCGTACATTGCCACCGAGTCGGGGAAGATGAAACGATTGATCGAGTTGACCGGGATGCGTGCGGAGTAGCAGTGGCGTCGCTTTGCTGGCGTTTGCCGAAAGATAAAGCCGCAGCACCCTCGCCGGGCGCCATGTAATGAAGGCTTTGTGGCAAGCGCGCCGTGTATGACCGGCGCGTTTCTTGAGAAGTGGCGCACGGCGAAATCGAAGACCGTCAGCTAGCGCACGACGTAACTGAGCGAGGCCAACGAACAGCGCGAGCGGCAGCACTGCAGCTCGAGCCCGGGCGAAGACGGAGTTCGACTCGTCATCGCTTCGGCGACAGCATCCGATGCGGCAACGTCAATCCGCATGGCGCACAAACCGCGCGAGCGTCTCGCGCATTCGCAACGCGACGATGGTCCCAGAGCCAAACGTGATGAACGCTACGAGCCACATCGCGGCCGCAAGCCCGAAAGCGTCCGCGACGACGCCGGCGAGCAGCGCGCCAATCGCGTAACCCAGGTCGCGCCATAGCCGATACACGCCCACCGCGGAGGCGCGCCAACCAGGGTGCGCGACGTCGCCTATCGTTGCGAGCAGTGTCGGATACACCATCGCCGTACCGAGGCCGAGCAGGAGCGACCCCAACGCGAAGGGTGTAAAGCTCGTAGTGGCAGCCGTAATCGCAATGCCAATCGCTTGCACCCACATACCACCGACGATCAGTCGTTTGCGTCCGATGCGATCCGACCAGGCACCGGTGAAGAGTTGCATCATGCCCCACGTCGCGGGATAAAGCGCTGCCAGCACGCCGATGCGCTCCAGGCCGATGCCGGCCGCTGCAAAGTACAGCGGGAAAATGCCCCATGCCATGCCGTCGTTCAAATTATTGACGAGCCCCGCCTGGCTCACGCTCGACAGATTGCGATCGCTCAACGTGGTACGCCAGAACACCTCGCGCTGCGACACGTGCGCCTCGGCTTGCTTCGCCGAGCGCAGCGCCGTCTCATGTGCGACATGGTCGCGGGTATCGCGCACGAGCAACGCGGAAATCAGCAGTCCACAGGCCACGTAGACGATGCCGAGATAAAACGGCTGCGGTCGAAGCCCATAGCGGGCGGCAATCCATCCCGTGGCAAAGGCGCTCGCCGCGACCGCGATGTATCCCGAGAACTCGTTGACGCCCATCGCCAGCCCGCGCCGCTTCGGTCCCACCAGGTCGATCTTCATGATCACCGTCAGCGACCACGTCAGGCCCTGGCTCACGCCGAGCAGCACGTTGGCGGCGACGATCCATTTCCAGCTCGGACCCCACATCAACAAAAACGGCACGGGAATCGCCACGAGCCATCCGGCAACGAGCACGTGCTTTCGTCCGAGCCGGTCGGCGAGTCGTCCCGCACCATAATTGGTAATGGCTTTCGTGATGCCGAAGACGACGATGAACGAAAGGATTGCCGCGCGCGCCGCAAGGTGGAATTCCTGCTCGGCGATCGCCGGCAGGATGCTGCGCTCGAGGCCGACCATCGCGCCGACGAACGCATTGACGAGCACCAGCAGCGAGAATTGGCCGAGGTTCTCGCGCAGCCCGAGCGCAATGACCGCTTCGGCCATCGACGGCTACGCCGCGAGACCGCGGTTGACGCGGACGATGCGATCCATTTCGGCGGCCTTCGGCGGCACTTCGCGTACCGCCGCCACGAACTCGTCGCGCGATTTGGCGAGCAGTGGATTCCAGCGCTTCTCGAAAGCGAGCGTCGAGGAAGGCTTGCCCGACAGGCCGGCACCGCAGACGCTCCCCGCCTGGTGTCCCGGAAAGATCTCGACCTCGCCGGGCAGCGGGAGCAGCTTTGTGTGCAACGTTTCGTAGAGCTGCGTCGCCATCTCCGTCTCGCGCCCCAGCAGGTCCGGGCGACCGACCGCCCCCACGAACAAGGTGTCGCCCGTGATGACGAACCACGGCGTGTCGCCGCGGCGCAGGTCCGTAACGAGCAGGCACAGGCTGTCCGTCGTGTGTCCCGGCGTATGCAGCACCTTGACCTTCACGTTGCCGACGTCGAGCAGCTGTCCGTCCGCCAAGGGCAAAAAATCGAAGTGCACATGCTGGCGATTGCTTGCGTGAACGCAATACGGTGCGCCGGCAATCGCTGCGAGCGCACGGCCGCCAGAATAGTGATCAGCGTGAATGTGCGTGTCGATCACGTACGCGATCTTGACCGATGTTTTCAACGCCTCGTCGATGAAGCGCTCCTCGTCGCCGGCGACGACGTCCACGGCTACGGCCTTCGCCGCGGTCGCACAACCGAAGAAATACGACAGTGAAGCGTCGACGCTCGGGATTTGCCTGAAGAACATCGAACCCTCCTTGAAACGCCAGACCGTCCTAGCAAGTGCCCGTTTCCAGCGGCAGACCCGCGGCGAGCCATTCGCTCACGCCGTCGGCGAGCTTCATGGCCTGAAAGCCGCGCTTTCCAAGCAGTTTCACCGCTTCGTCTGCCATCAGGCAGAAGGGGCCGCGGCAATACGCGACGATCGCTTTGCTTCTCGGCAGCTCGGCGAGCCTCGCGCGGATCTCCGCGAGCGGCATCGAACGTGCAAAGGGCAGATGCTGCTGCTCGTACTCGTTGTGGGGGCGCACGTCGAGTACGACGATGTCGCCCTTACGCGCCTTTCGCAGCAGTTCTTCACGCTTCTCGCCGTGCCAGGTGCTGGCTGACGTTGCGAGCTCTCGCTTTGCCTCCTGCAGCTCGAAAAGGCGATCTTCGGCGAGCACGCGCAGCGATACCCAGAATTGGGCGATCTCGGGGCTTGCCAGCCGGTAGATGACGTTCTTGCCCTGGCGCTGCGTCTCCACAAGACGATTGGCGCGCAGCTCCTTCAGGTGCGCGCTTGCGAGGTTGACGCTGATCCCCGCTTCGCGCGCGAGCGTCTCAACTGAATTCGGCGCCTGGCATAGCAGTTCGAGAAGCTCGAGTCTTTTCGGGCTCGCAACCGCCCTGGCCATACGCGCGACAAGCCCGTAAAGGACGTTCTTGATTTCGCGACCCGTCGTCATGTCTGCGTTCGCTCTTGGCCCTGACTTCGAACATACAAAGACTCATTAGAACGTTAGTATATTACATGTTCTATAACGTCTTTCCATTAGCTTGCGGAACGACCGACACCCTTGGGCAACAGGCGAGAGGCTTCGGATCCGTTGTATCGAAGTTCCCGCGCTGCCCCTCAACGCACGTGACCGGTATGTTGCCGCGCGAGCACCTTCAGCCCAAGCTTCAAGCAAGCGCGACCGGAAACGACAGCGTGCGTAAAGGCCGCTCGGGACAGCTTGGTCACTTGCGAAGCGCCGACGGTCCGCTGAGATGCGGGTTTCCCGCTTCGTAGAAGCGCAGGAGGCGGCACCTTTCCTTCGAGATACCAATGCGCACTGATGTGGCGACGCGCCCCGGCGGTCGCGCCGCAGACGCGAGCCACAACGAGCTACGCGAGCACAGGTCGATGCCGTCAAGGCGGCGGTCGATGGCCATGGCTTGCGTCAGCCGACCTGGGCCCCGGGCAAGATCGGCGGCGCGATGCACCCGGCTGCGCGCTTGCATGATCGCCACGCCCTCGATCGGCTCGAGGGCACGCAGCAGCACGCCGGCGCCGATCCCGGGACGCTCGCTCGAAACGTTGACGCAAAAGTGCATCCCATATATCAAGTAAACGTACGCGTGACCGCGGCGCAGGAACAGCGAGCGGTTACGATCCGTCTCGCCTCCGTAGGCATGGCCACTCGCGTCGCCGGGAACGTAGGCCTCGGTTTCGATGATGCGGCCGCTGGTGCGCCCCTCGGCGGCATCGCGTACGAGCGACTTTCCGATGAGAAAATACGCGAGCGTTGCGGTGTCGACAGGAAGATCGGCACGCTTCAGTCTTTTCACGGGATCAACTCGACGTTCGCATTAGGACCTGGGCATCTCGTCGCTCGCATTGCGCAACATCGCCATGACCGGCGCGGTGCCGCCTCCTACTTTCGGATGGATCGTGTCATGGATTCCCAAGCTGGAGAAAAATGCGACCGACAGGAGCGACGTCCAGATATTTGGTTTGACGGTCATGCCTCCACCTCAACGCGCTTCTTGCGTGGAAGATGACGGCATACCACACACAAGGAGGTGGACGATGAAGGCGATAGTGGTGACAGACCAGGCTGAGGGCATGGCCGGGATGAAGCTGGCCGAGCGGCCCGAGCCACAGCCAGCGATAAATGACGTCGTCGTTCAGGTTCATGCGTCGGGATTCGTCGGGACTGAGTTGGCCTGGCCCTCGACCTGGACCGATCGCCTCGGCCGTGACCGAACACCGTCGATTCCCGGGCACGAACTGGCCGGAGTGGTCACCGCCCTCGGCTATGGCACGACGGGGCTGTCGGTGGGACAGCGGGTATTCGGCCTCGCCGACTGGTATCGCGACGGGAGCCTGGCCGAGTATGTGGCAATCGAGGCACGCAACCTCGCGCCACTGCCGGGCGACGTGGACTTCACGGTGGGCGCGAGCCTGCCCATCTCGGGCCTCACCGCGTGGCAGGGACTGTTCGAGCACGGCCGCCTTCGGGCAGGACAGAGCGTCATCGCGCATGGCGCGGCCGGCGCGGTCGGCTCGATGGTGACGCAACTCGCACGAGAGGCCGGCGCCTATGTCATCGGCACCGGACGCGCCGCCGATCGTCAGACGGTGCTCGACTTCGGCGCGAACGAGTTCGTCGACCTCGAGAACGACGCTCTGGAAGACGTCGTCGGCGTCGATCTCGTGTTCGATCTCATCGGCGGCGACATCGGGAAGCGGTCCGCGCGGCTGGTTCGAGCCGGGGGAACGCTGGTGTCCATCGTCGGGCCGAGTGAGACACGGCCCGCCGACGCTCTGGCGGTCGACTTCGTTGTCGAGTCCGATCGTGCCCAACTGAGCGAGATCGTCCAGCGGGTGCGGGACGGACGACTGCGGACGAACATCGGCACCGTCTCGACCCTCGACGATGCGGTCGCCGCGTTCAACCCGACCAAGCGGATCAAAGGGAAGACGATCATCCGCGTTCGTCCGTGAACACTTGGAGATGGCGATCGGTTCTGCCCGAGGCCGTGTCGCTGCTGACGCCAGTGCAGTAGCGGGCCGGACACCGGCATTGGTCGATCATGTAGTCGTGCTGCGTGACGCCTGTCTGTCCGGGCGCCGCCGGCATCTGCGGGTGCCTGCGTTCACGATGGAAGCTACGGCAAATCTGAGTTGACTCCGGCGATTGGTCAACGCACGCCGGAAGGCATGGCGCCGAAGACCGATCGGGCAGCGAGGCGGTGCTCGAAGCCAGGGGAATGAGCGCGCGTCGGATGCTGTTCGCTGCTGCACGTTGTCCCGGCCGCTGCGCGACCCCGAGCGCGGCCGGCGCGACAACGTTGCCTGCATTTCCGCGCAGCACGCAGACGAGGCGCCGCCGATGCACGCGTACCTTCCACGCGCCGCCGCGCGCCTTTTCATTTGTCTTCCACCGTGTGACGTCGTGCGCGACCCACACGCCATCGCTACCGCGGCTCACGCGGGCCGCGCCCGCATGGGCACAGGAAAGGATCATCATCATGAAGCGTTGTTCTCGGCGCCACCCGATTATTAGAGCCGCCATCGCAATCGCACCCGCCATCGCATTGCCCGGGCTCGCTTCCGCCGCGATCGTCGCCAACCCGCTTTGTCCTGACAACACGGCGATATTCAACCCCGACAGCGGCAAGGACATCATCGTGCCGCCCGGCTACACGGTTTCAGTATTCAAGTCCGGGCTGAACTTTCCGACGGGCATCGCGTTTCGTGGCAACAAGCAGAACTTTGAGGTTTACGTGTTGGAGTCGGGGCACGGCTTGCCGAGCGCGTGCAACGAGCAATCGCAATTCGGCAGCGGCGACTTCGATCCCAATAATCCGTTCACGCCGGATGTCCTCGTTTTCGACAGCAGTGGAAAGCTGTTGCGAAAGCTGGGCAAGCCGACGGCGAACGGAGGCTTCCAGCCCGCGGGGCCGGCCGTCGACATTGCGTTCGAGAACGGTCTGCATGGGGGCCGCCTGTTCGCGACCGATTCCAATCAGGCTACGCACGCGCACAACGGACAGAACAACAGCTCGCGCATCGTGACCGTGGACCCCGATAGCGGAAAGGTCACGCCCTTCATCACCGGGCTGCCGACCGGCGACCATCCGAGCGAGCAGCTCGCGTTCAAGGACAACTGGATCTACTGGTCGCAGGGATCGACGACGAACAGCGGCGTCGTCGGCCGCGACAATGGCGGCGGCGCGAACCAGCAGGACATTCCGTGCCAGGACATCGTGTTGAGCGACAACGTCTTCGATTCCGGCGGCGGGATCAAGACCAGCGGCTACTCGCCGTTCGGCGTCGCGCGCCCGGGCGCGACGGTGAAGGCATTCGAGAGCGCGCTTCATCACGGCGTTTGCGATGGCGCCGTCCTGCGCGCGCCGCTGAACGTCGCGCATCCCGAGAATGCGATCGAGCCATTCTCGTGGGGCTATCGCAATGGATATGCGATCCGCTTTGCGCCGAACGGCCATCCGATCGCGGATGCACTGCTCGTGGGCGAGGACGGCCCTGATGAGCGCGGCGCACGCCCGACCAACAACGCTCCGGACGTGTTCCAGCTTGCAAGGCAGAATCCGGACGGCACGCCGGATTATCACGGCTGGCCCGATCGTTTTGGATTCCTGCCGTCCGGTCAGGCGGTGTTCAATCCTGTCGGTGGTCCCAGTGACGACCTCTGCGTCTTCGACCCATCGGGCCCGAACAAATGCACCGCTGCAAGCCTCGCGCAGATCCTTGCCGAAGACGTGCCTGTGCGTGATGTGCTCGCCGGTCCGCCGCAGCCGATCACGTCACCGTTGGCGCTCGAGGCTGCCGATTCGTCGGTGACCGGAATCGATTTTGTTCCGACATCGTTTGTCGGCGGTCCCATTGCGCCCGGCGCCGCGCTGTACACGCTCGAAGGCGACTTCGGCTTCTCGGCGCCCAATGCCACGGAACCGGCACCTGAAGTCGGGCACGAGGTGAGGTTGATCAATTTCATCGCGAAAGGCAATCAGTCGGCCGCGCTGCAGATTCAGAATTTCGCCCGCAACGTGTCCGGCGATCAGGCGTTCATCAGCGCGGATCATCCGTCCGGCCTAAACCGGCCGACGATCGTGCGGTTCGGTCCCGACGACTGTGCGTATGTCGCCGATTACGGCGCTGTGCGCGACAACGGCGAAGACACGCATTTCGTCGGTGCCGGCAACGGTCCATTGCTGCAGATACCGGCAACGGGCGTAATCTGGAAGATCTGCAGGCAATAGCCATCGGCGACTGCACAAGGGCGGCGTCCGCCGCCCTTGTCCGCTTTCGCTGCTCAGTGGCGTGGTACGTCCGCGGCCCGCGCGAGCCGTACTCAGTCGCGTCGCTGCCTGAAAATCGGCACTGACATCCAACGTCTTCGCTTACGCCTTGATGAACAAACGGGCGACGGCGAACAGTACGATCAGCAGGACGATGCCGAGGCCGAGGCTCCACCCGATCAACTTCTTCTCGATCGGAAGGAGCGGCTCGTACGCCATCTTCTGAATTTCTTCCGAAATCTTCGGCTCTTCCTGCACACGCGCCACCATGGATCCTCCTTTCAACCGGCGGCCAGGGGCGGCTTGACGCCGGCGAAGAACACCAACGAAATGACGAGGCCCGCCCAGATGATGAATCCGAACAGGCACACGATATAGACGGCCGCGAGCCGGCCGATGCCTTCCTCCCACAGCTTGCGGAAGTTCGACATCACGCCGATCGTGAAGAATGTGAGCACGAAAAAGATGCCTCGGAAGGTGTTCGCCTCACCCATGGCGGCCTTGACCTTGCCGAGGAACGCAGGCGACGCGCCGAGCGCAAGCAACAGGATCAGCGCGAAGGTGATCACGTAACCGATGATGAACTTCGGGAAGCGCTGCCAGATCTCGCCGGCGCGGGCGACGTTGCCTTCGCGCACTTCGATGTGCCGCGTCCAGATGTAGGCAAGGACGAACGCCCAGATCCCGATGAAGATGTCGATGAACACCTTCACGGTCGCGGCCGTGCCGAGGATCCATCCCTTCTGGTAGTTGATCCCCTCCGCAGCCGATTTCGCGAGGATCAGCGACTCGGTGATCGCGCCGCTCGCTACGGCCGCGCCGTCGGTCTTCACCGAAAGGGCCATCCATGCACCCGCCGCAAGCGGCTCGTGGGACAGGTACGTCTGCGCGACGAACGGCAGGAACAGCAGCTCGACCACGGCGAAGACAACCACGAGCGACGACACCATGATCGCGACGACCGGACGCGCACGAATCGCCGCACCGGTAGCGATCGCGGCGGAGACGCCGCAGATCGAGATGCCCGACGCAAGCGGCGCCGCCCATTCGCGGCTGAACTTGAACCATGTACGCGCGACGTAATAGACGACCGACCAGAAGATCAGGTAGGCGACGACGATCGCGGCGAGTCCGAGGAACATGAGCGACGTCGCGAGGCTCAGCTTCTCGGCCGCCGTCACGCCGAGGAATCCGCCGAGGATGACGATCGCCGTCTTGACATAGAGCTCCGGCCGCACCGCCTCGCGCATCCAAAGGGCAAGCCCCGGGAAGAAGTTGCCGATGACGAGGCCGCCGATCAGCGCGACGATGAAGCCTCCTTCGGACGTGAGCTTCAGCGACCATGTGATGCCGAACTTCTGCATGTCGGCCGGCGTGTTCACCGCGAAGTTGGCGAAGCTGCCGATGATCCAGCAGATGTATGCGAGCCAGAACACGGCCGTGAAGCCGAGCGCAAAGCGCTTGACGTCCGACTTGAGTGCCGCCGCTCCGAGCGTCATCACCACGAGCAGCGCGACATAAGTGACGATCAGCGAGCCGACGCCGCCCAGGCCCGCGTAGGCTTTCGAGGCGGGCGAAAGCGCCTTCGAAAGATCGTTCCACACGCTCGTGGTGACGACCCATCCCAGCAGGTCGGCGTTGACAAGCAGGCCTAGCGAAAGGACGAAAACGCCGAGGCCGATCCAAAGCGATAACCAGTCCTCGCTGATGCCTTGCACTCCCTGATTCATCGGAGCCTCCGGGACGTCGGATGCGACAGACGAAAGCCGAGCGTGGATTTTCTTGTTTACGGCGTGCGCATACGATACGCCTGGAGGGTCGGGGTCGCCAGAGGACGTCGGGGCGCGAGTCAAGAGCTTTCCGGCCTGCGCTTGCCAAAGCCGACGCGTCCGTTTGCGCTCGAGCATCCGCTCTCGGCCTCCTGCCACATTTTGAAACGATTTACCCGCGGCTGGCGTGGCCCTTTTGCCCCGCCGCGGGGCGGCGGGTCAAACAGACAGCGACGGTCTGATATACGATCGAAGATTCGCCTTTTTCGCCAGGCCGCCCGTGTCGTTGGTCCAGATCGCACTGCGTCGTCCCTACACGTTTATCGTGATGGCGATGCTCATCGTCCTCGCCACCCCGCTCGCGCTGACGCGCATGGCGACCGACATCTTCCCCGAGATCAACATCCCGGTGATCAGCATCATCTGGAGCTACAACGGCTTGCCCGCTCAGGAGATGGGCCAGCGCATCGCCGCCCAGAACGAACGCGGCCTCACCACCACGGTGAGCGACATCGAGCACATCGAATCCACATCGCTCGCCGGCATCACGATCATCAAGGTCTTCTTCCAACCGAACGCGAACATTCAGACGGCGATTGCCCAGGTGGTCGCCGCCGAGCAGACGCAGGTGCGTCAGCTTCCCCCCGGCATCACGCCGCCACTGGTGATCAAGTACTCGGCATCGAGCATTCCGGTGGTGCAGCTCGGCCTGTCGTCCTCGACCTTGCCGGAAAACGTGCTGTTCGATCTCGCCGTGCAGACGCTGCGGCCGCAGCTCATCACGATTCCCGGTGTCGCGATCCCGTTCCCTTACGGCGGCAAGAATCGCCTGATCTCCGTGGACATCGACATGCCCGCCCTGCAGGCGCGCGGCATGTCGCCGGCCGACGTGGTGACCGCGATCAACGTGCAGAACCTGATCCTGCCTTCGGGCACGGCCAAGCTGGGAGATACCGAGTACACCGTCAGGATGAACGGCTCGCCGGATGCGATCGCGGGGCTCAACGAGCTGCCGATCCGCACGACGAATGGCGCGACGACGTACCTGAAGGACGTCGCTTATGTCCGCGACGGTTTCACCAATCAGACCAATGTCGTGCGCCAGGATGGCGCGCGCGGCGTGCTGCTTTCGATCCTCAAGAACGGCGGCGCCTCCACGCTCGATATCGTCTCGAACCTCAAGGCGATGCTGCCGCGCGTGGCGACGACCATCCCGCAGGACGTCAAGATAACGCCGCTGTTCGACCAGTCGCTGTTCGTGAAGGCTGCCATCCAGGGCGTCATCAGCGAGGCGCTCATCGCTGCGGGCCTCACCGCCGCGATGGTGCTGCTGTTCCTCGGCAACTGGCGCACCACGCTGATCATCGCGCTGACGATCCCGTTGTCCATCCTCGCGTCGATCCTCACGCTGCAGATGCTCGGTGAGACGCTCAACCTGATGACCCTCGGCGGCCTCGCGCTGTCGGTGGGCATTCTCGTCGATCAGGCGATCGTCACCATCGAGAACATCGAGCGGCATCTGCACATGGGCACGCCGTTGCAGGAGGCCATCCTGATCGGCGCTGGCGAGATCGGCGTGCCGAACTTCGTGTCGACGCTGTGCATCTGCATCGTGTTCGTGCCGATGTTCTTCCTGACCGGCGTCGCGCGTTTCCTGTTCGTGCCCATGGCCGAGGCAGTGGTCTTCGCGATGATCGCCTCCTACATCCTGTCGCGAACGCTGGTGCCCACGCTCGTCATGCTGCTCATGAGCCGCATGAAGCCGCATGACGATGCGCGCCTCAGCCCGCTGCAACGGCTTTATCGCCAGTTCGACAGCCGCTTCGAGCGCGTGCGCCGGGCGTACACGCTGGCGCTTTCCACGCTGCTCGCACATCGGCGCGGCTTCGCATGGGGTTTCATGGCGTTCACGGTGCTCTCGTGCGCGCTCTACCCGTTCCTCGGCCGCGATTTCTTCCCGAGCGTCGATGCGGGACAGATTCGCCTGCACATGCGCGCGCCCACCGGTACGCGCATCGAGGAGACGGCGCGCCTCGCCGACCAGGTCGAAGCGGCGATTCGCAGCATCATTCCGCCCGCGGAGCTCGAGACGATCCTCGACAACCTCGGCGTTCCGAACAGCGGCATCAACCTGTCGTACAGCAACGCCGGGACGATCGGCACGCTCGACGGCGAGATCCTGCTGTCGCTAAGGCGCGGCCATCGCCCGACCGACGAATTCGTCGGCACGCTGCGCACCGAGCTGCCGAAGCGCTTCCCCGGCGTGGAGTTCTTCTTCCAGCCTGCGGACATCATCACGCAGATCCTCAACTTCGGCCTGCCGGCGGCCATCGACGTCAAGGTCACGGGCAACAACGTGTACGAGAATGCCGCGCTGGCAGCGGACATGGCGAAAGAGATCCGCAAGATCCCCGGCGCCGTGGACACGCACGTGCACCAGCGCCTCGATGCGCCGGCGCTCGACATGGAGATGGACAGGACGCGCCTTCAGCAGCTCGGCCTCACGGCGAGCAACGTCGGGCAGAACGTGCTGATTTCCTTGTCGGGCAGCTCGCAGACGTCGCCCGCGTTCTGGTTGAATCCGCAAAGCGGCATCGTCTATCAGATCCAGGTCCAGGCCCCCCAGTATCGCGTCGACTCGATGGATGCCCTGGCGAACATGCCCGTAGCCGCCGCAGGCAACGCGGCGTCCACGGCCGGTGGATCGAACGGCGGAGCGCAGCTGCTCGGCAACATCGTGCAGATCAACCCGAACCGCATGCAGGCCGTCGTGTCGCGTTACGACATCCTGCCTGCTGTCGACGTCTACGTCAGCGTGCAGGGCACGGACCTCGCGAGCGTCGCCTCGAAGGTCAACGACCTGGTCGAACAGATGAAGCCCAGGCTGCCGCGCGGAAGCCGCGTGGCGCTGTACGGACAAGTCGAGACGATGCAGGCGTCCTTTGTCGGCCTGGGTGTCGGCCTGCTCGGCGCGATCGTGCTCGTCTACCTGCTGGTCGTCGTGAATTTCCAGGCGTGGGTCGATGCGCTGATCATCATCGCGGCGCTGCCCGCCGCGCTCGCCGGCATCGCATGGATGCTGTTCATCACCGGCACCACGCTGAGCGTGCCCGCGCTCACGGGTGCGATCATGACCATGGGCGTCGCCACGGCCAACAGCATCCTGCTCGTCTCGTTTGCGCGGCAGCGATTGGCCGACGGCTCGACACCTACCGCGGCCGCGCTCGAAGCGGGCGCGACGCGCATCCGTCCGGTGCTGATGACCGCGCTCGCCATGATCATCGGCATGATCCCCATGGCGCTCGGGCTCGGCGAAGGCGCCGAGCAGAACGCCCCGCTGGGTCGCGCGGTAATCGGGGGCCTGCTCTTCGCGACCGTGTCGACGCTTCTGTTCGTCCCGGTTGTCTTCGCGGGTGTGCATCGCATGCTGGCGCGTCGCCGCGAGGCGCGCGGCGCGACAACCGGCGCACCGCCCGCGATCGCGAGCCAGGAGGGTTGAGTCGATGTCCGAACAACGCCATGCCGATCTCGGCATCACACCGGTCGAGCCCGAGGACGGCGAGACGCTGATCAAGCGCGGCCAGGTCATGCGCCGCGCGAGGATCCTGACGATCGTCGTGCTGATCCTGCTCGCGCTCGGCGGCGCACGCACGGTCTTCATGCGCATGGCGAACTCGCGCACGCTGGAGGCGAACGTCGCGGAACAGGGCAAGGTGTACGTGCGGGTCGCCAATCCGAAAGCGCTCGACGCGGGACCCACGCTGTCGCTCCCCGGCACGCTCCAGGGATTCGTTCAGGCGCCCATCGCAGCACGCGCGAGCGGCTACCTGCGCCGCTGGTACAAGGACATCGGCAGCAAGGTGCAAAAGGGCGAGCTCCTGGCCGAGATCGAGACACCCGAGATCGATCAGCAATTGTCGCAGGCCATTGCCACGCGCGCGCAGACCGCCTCGAGCCTCGAGCTTGCCAAGAGCACGCAGGAACGCTGGGAAGCGCTGCGCAAGAAGGATGCGGTGTCGCAGCAGGAACTCGACGAGAAGCGCAGCGCCAACGTGCAGGCGCGTGCGAACGTCGCCGCGGCCGACGCCAATGTCGAGCGCCTGCGTCAGATGGAGGGCTTCAAGCGCGTCGTGGCGCCCTTTGCCGGGATCATCACGAAGCGCAACGTCGACGTCGGCGACCTCATCGACGCCGGCGGAGGCTCGGGCGCGCGGGCGCTGTTCGTGCTTTCGCAGACCGACCCGCTGCGCGTCTACGTGAACGTGCCGCAGACGTACGCGCAGCTCATCAAGGTGGGGCAGAAGGTCGCGATCACGCAGACCGAGCTCCCTGGCAAGCGCTTCGACGGCGAGATCGTGCGCACCGCGGGGTCGATCGACACGACGACGCGCACGATGCAGGTCGAGATCAACCTGCCCAACAAGAACGCGATGCTGCTGCCGGGCGCGTTCGTTCAGGTCGCGCTGCCGCTGCCGGCCGATGCGTCATTGGTGATTCCCGCGAACGCGTTGCTGTTCCGCAAGGAAGGCTTGAGCGTTGCGGTCGTCGACGGGAACGGTACCGTGCACTTGCGACCGGTGCAGATCGGCCGCAACCTCGGGCCCACGATCGAGGTGTTGCAAGGCGTGTCGATATCCGATCGCCTCGTGCTCAATCCGGCGGACTCGCTCGCCGAAGGCGACCACGTGACGGTCAGCGCCGCATCCAGGGAAGCGTCGTGACGCTGCGGTTGTGCCCGGCGCTCGTCGGAGCGCTTCTGCTGACTGGCTGCGTCGCGGGTCCCGACTATCACCGTCCCGCGACCGACCTGCCCGTGTCGTGGAGGCTAGAAGCGCCGTTTCGTGTCAGCGAGCCTTCGGATACGCTGACGAAGGGACCGTGGTGGAATCGCTTCGGCGATGCCACGCTCGATGCGCTCGAGACGCAGGCGCTCGACGCGAGCCCGACGCTTGCCGCCGCCAGCGCGCGGCTCGCGCAGGCCCGCGCGCAAGTCGCGGCCGCGGAAGCGGCACTCGTGCCGTCGCTCGGCTTCGCCGGACGTGCCGCGCGATCCAAGATCTCTCAGGATCGCCCGCTCACCAACTACCAATCACCCAATTTCTCCACGGTGCAGAACGACTTCGCCGCGGCGATGACGACGAGCTACGAGGTCGATCTCGCCGGACGCGTACGGCGCACGATCGAAGGCGCGCGGGCGTCCGCCCAGCAGTCGGCCGCGGATTTCGAGAACACGCGGCTGTTGCTCACCGCGGAGCTTGCGACCGACTACTACACGTTGCGCGAGCTCGACATCGAGCTCGACGTCGTGACACGCGCCATCGCGCTGCAGCGGCGATCGCTCGACCTCGCCACCACGCGCCACGATCTGGGCGCGACGTCGGGTCTGGACGTCGCGAGCCAGCAGGCGCTGCTCGATTCCACCCTCACGCAGCTCGACGTGCTGCACCGGCAGCGCGCCCAGTTCGAGCACGCGATCGCGACGCTCACGGGCACCGCCGCACCGTCGTTCTCATTGGCGGCGGACATTCGCACGCTCGAGCCCCCCGACGTGCCGATCGGCGTGCCGTCCGATGTGCTCGAGCGGCGTCCCGACGTCGCGTCGGCCGAGCGCGCGATGGCCGCCGCGAACGCGCAGATCGGCGTTGCCGCCGCCGCCTTTTATCCCAGCATCATCCTCTCCCCGACCTACGGGCTGGAAAGCGCGTCGCTGTCCACGCTGTTCAGCGCGTCGAGCCTGTTGTGGGCGATCGGCGTGTCGATTGCGCAGCCCGTGATCGACTCGGGCCGACTCCAGGCGAATCTCGATTTCGCCAAGGCGGGTTACGACGTCACCCTGGCGAACTACCGGCGGGTGATCCTCACCGCGATGCAGGAAGCGGAAGACGGGATCGTCGGCCTCGCCGCGCTCGAGCGCGCATCGGACCAGGCGGGCGCGGCGATCGTGAGCGCTCAACGCGTCCTCGACCTCGCGACCTCACGCTACGAGGGCGGCATCGCGACCTATCTGGAAGTCATCACGGCGGAGCAGGGCCTCCTCAACGCCGAGCGCCTCGCCGCACAGCTGCGCGGTCAGCGCATCCTCACGGCGGTATTCCTCGTCAAGGCGCTTGGCGGCGACTGGCCCGGCCCGGCGGCGCTGGCGAAGGGCACCGACAGCACGCGAAGCGTGCACTGAACGAAGTCTCCCGCGCGTGCCGGTCCATCGTCAGGTGGCCGCGCGGCCGGCGAGGAAATGCGCAAGAAGTGCCACCGGCCTGCCCGTCGCGCCCTTGTCCTCGCCGCTCTTCGTTGCCGTTCCGGCAATGTCGAGATGCACCCACGGATAGCGCCTGGTGAACCGCGAGAGGAAGCACGCTGCGGTGATTGCACAGTCGCCATGCGGGCCCACGTTCGCGAAATCCGCGACGTCCGACTTGAACGTATCCTGATATTCGTGCCACAGCGGCATGTGCCAGGCGCGGTCCCATGCGCTGTCGCCGGCCTCGAGCACCTCGCGCACCAGCGCGTCGCTGTTCGAGAACACGCCGGTGGCGATCTCGCCGAGCGCGCTCACGATCCCCCCGGTGAGGGTCGCGACATCCACGACTACCGCGGGCTTGTACTTCTCGGCGTAGGTGAGCGCATCGCAAAGTACGACGCGGCCCTCCGAGTCGGTATCGAGGATTTCAACGGTCTGGCCGGACATCGTCGTCACGACGTCGCCCGGCTTGATCGCGTTGCCATCGGGCATGTTCTCCGCGGCCGGGACGATGCCGACCACGTTGAGCGGCAGCTTCATGAGCGCGGCGACGCGCATGGCGCCGAACACGCTCGCCGCGCCACACATGTCGAACTTCATCTGCTCCATGTTCGCGGCGGACTTGATGTCGAGGCCACCCGTGTCGAACGTGATTCCCTTGCCGACGAGGACGACCGGCGGCGCATCGCGGGCAGCGCCGTGGTACTCCATGACGATGAACTTCGGCGGCTGGCCGCTGCCCGCCGCGACCGCGAGAATAGCGTTCATGCCGAGCTTCTCGATGTCTTCCCGGTCGAGGATCTTCACGTCGAACCCGTGCTCGCTGCCAAGCTTGCGCGCTTGCTCGGCCAGGTGTGTCGGGGTGCAGATGTTGGCCGGCAGGTTGCCGAGATCCTTGGCGAGGGTGACGCCCTCGGCGATCGCCATCGCCCGACCGATAGCCGCCTCCGCCGCGGACACCTGGAAGCGATCCGCGACGTGGATGACTACTTTCTCGAGCGCGCGCTTCCGTTTCGGCGGCTCACTTTTCAGCTTGTCGAAACGATACATGCCGTCCATGACGGCAAGCACCGCCTGCTCGATCTTCCACCTGCCGTCGCGACCATTCACGGGTAGCTCGTTGAGGCAGAGCGTCACCTCGGCGGCGCCCGTCGTGCGCAACATCCTCGTCGCCGCGCAGAGTGCCGTGTGATAGCTGCTCTCGACGAATTCCCGCTCGGGCCCCAGGCCGACGAGAAGCACGCGCTCAAAGGCCGCTTCCGCCATCCTGGTGAGGAGCAGCGTCGTGCCGAGCTCGCCATCGAGGTCGCCGCGGCTCAGTGCCGCATTGAGCGCGTAGTCGAATGCGGCATCGAGCTCCATCGCCGAGGGCGAAAGCTTGCCACCCTCGTACACGCCAACGACGATGCAGCCCGTGCGCTGCTTCGCGAGGCTTCCACCCGTTGCGACAAATTCCATGAAGCGGTCACGCCGCTCGACGTTGCGCAGCGCCGCTTGCTGTCTCCGCGATACGGCGTGCGAACACGCCAAGCACTTCGCGGTAGAGCGTCTCGCCCAGCACCTGGTCTTCGTTGCCCGCGTCGATGTTCGGGTTGACGTTGACCTCGATCAGATAGACGCGGTCCTCGACCTGCTTGAGATCGGCGCCGTACAGGCCACGGCCGATCAGGTTGGCGGCCCGTAAAGCCGTGTTGATCACGTGCTCGGGTGCCTCGCCGATCGTCATCGCCTCGGTCTTGCCGTCGACAAGGGGCTGGCCCTTGACGACCCTGTTGACCTTCCAGTGGCCGGGCGCCATGAAGTACTTGGCGACGAAGAGCGGCCGCCGATCGTAAATGCCGACGCGCCAATCGAAGTCGCTTGGCAGCCATTCCTGCGCGATGAGCAGTTCCGACTGGTTGAAGAAGCGCTCGGCTTCCTTGCGCAGGCTGTCTTCGGATTCGATCTTCACCACGTCGAGCCCGAAGCCGCTGTCCGGCAGCTTCAGCACACACGGCAGCCCGAGCGTCGGAACGATTTCATCAACATTACCGCGGTGCACGATCAGCGTGCGCGGCGTGGCGATGCGATGCCGGTTCAGCAACTCCTGCATGTACACCTTGTTCCCGCACTTGAGGATCGATTCCGGATCGTCCACGACCGGCATGCCAAGCGATTCCGCCCTGCGCACGAACTCATAGATGATGCCCTCGGGGCCGGCGCGGTTGAAGAGGGCGTCGAACTCGGGCAGGCACTCCAGTGCTTCGGGGCCGATGAGCTCCGCCTCCAATCCCACGAGCGGCGCCGCTTTCACCAGACGCTGCAGCGCTTCCTCGTTGGAGGGCTTGTGCGGTTCGTTCGGGTCGCAGAGGATAGCCAGTCGCGGCCGGCCCTTTCTGGCACCCTGCCGCCTGGAGGCCGAGCTTTCGGCCGTGAACGAGTTGACTGCCTCGAGCAGGAACGCGCGGTCCTGCTGGGCAATGTCAGCAAGGCCGATGGCCTGCAGGCCATCGAGGCGCCAGTGTCCGTCTGCGCGCACAAACACCACTCGCAGTAACGGCACACGCGCCCGCGCGAACACTTGCTCGGCAAGGGCCTGATGAGTCGGATGCTTTCCGCAACAGACGTCGAGCTGAAAGCGCTCGCTCTCGTCGTGATGCAGCGTCTCGTGCACCAGCGGTTGAATCTCGGCCTCGAGCGCCCGCACGTACGCCTCGGACTTCAGGTCTTCGATCGTTTTGACGTCGGGCACGGGGCGCTCGCCGCGGGCCTCGGCCAGCAGCGAGACGTAGTACCCGCGTCCCTGGTAGCGGCCGGTGCGGCATAGGTTGAGCACACGCACGGTGCCTTCGTTGCCGCTTTGCGCTTCCGTCAGATAGCGACGCGCTGTGACGACGGTAGCGTCCGCAATCTCGAACCACTTCTGATTCTGATCCGTGACGATGATCGTTTTCATCCAAGGACCGCCCGGCATGCTCGATGCCAAACGAAGCGATGCTTCGGCAAGCCATTGATCGTCACGCCGCGTTCTTCATCGTGTTTTCAGATCCTGGGCTCGCCCTGAGCGTTGACCCATACGGTCCGGCCGGGAGGACTGGTGGTTTGCATGTGATGCTCATATCCACCGAAGTTGTAGGTGACGTCCCAGTAATCGAGCGAAGTGCCTGCGGCTACCGTTTCGCAGCGCTGCACATCCTGTGTGTAGACGGGGCCGGCTGCACCGCGGTCCACATTGGCTCCCACGACCGCGCCGCCTAACACGCCGATACCGGTGGCGAGATCCTGACCCCGGCCGCTTCCAATCTGATGTCCGAGGATGCCGCCGATGACGCCTCCTGCTACCGCGCCGGGCACATTGATGCCGGCGCCAGCATCTACGACCTGACGCTCGACCCAGCAGCGTTGCTGAGGTGGTCCGACCACTGCACGCACCGACGTGACCGGTGCCTCGTAGACGACTTCATTCTGCCGACGCCTGTAGTCATAGGTGATCGGTGCGGGGACCTCGCCGCGGATTTGTGGCGCCGCAAGACGCTGCGCCTCATATGCCCGGCGCTGGGCCTCCGCCGCCTGGGCTTGCGCTGCCTGCGCTTGCCGCAAGCTGATATCGGCTTGGACGCGAGCGTCCGCCGCCGTGCGTTGCGCTTCGAGCGCGGCCTGTTCGCTGCGCACCCGCGCCGCATCCTCTGCTGCCGCGGCGCGGTGGGCCGCGAGAACAGCGAGCTGGTGCACGTCGTTATATCGGCCGCCGCTGGCCGCGAGGTCGTCCGCCTCGCGTAGTGTCGCCGCCGCCTGCTGAAACTCGCCGGATGCATATAAAGCCACCTGCGGATTGCGTCGCGCCGCGTCCAGCGACAACCGCGCGTCGTCGAGGGCCGGGTCGCGCTCCGGGAACGATGCACAACCGGCAGCAGCGAGGATAGCCAGGGCGAGAATGGGCGTTGCAGATCTTCGGAACACGATAGCCTCCACGGAGTTGTACAACGCGCAAAAGACGTCGTCTGTGACGGCACGCACAACGCCCAGCCGTCGCCGCAGGTTATGTGCTTCGCGTCTGCAAGGAAATCCGGCGCCGTCCTATTCGGTTGTCGCGGTGAAACTTACAGGGAGACGACCGACCACCGCGAAAATGGGCAATGGGCGCAATGGCAACACCGCCGATGCGTCATTTGCGGTAGCGCAACGCATCCACCACCAACGCAAACGCCGGTGACGCGTGGCGGCGGCTGGGGTAGTAAAGGTGGTAGCCCGACGATGGAGCGCACCAGTCGTCGAGCACCCGCCTGAGACGCCCCGCCGCGACGTGGGGCTCGATCATGCCTTCCGGCACGCAGGCCAAGCCGAATCCGGCGAGCGCCGCGCTGACCATCTGTGGGGCGCTGTTGAGCGCGACCTGCCCATCGACATGCACATGCAGCTTGCGCTTGCCTTTCTCGAATTCCCACGCGTATAGCCCACCATGGCTCGGCAGGCGCAGGTTGATGCAGTTGTGGCTGGTGAGATCCTGCGGTTTCTTCGGCGGTGAGCGCGTCGCGAAATACGACGGCGCCCCCACGACTGCCATCCGCAGGTCGGGGCCGATGCGCACGGCGACCATGTCTTTCGCCACTTGCTCGCCCCATCGCACGCCGGCGTCGTAACGCTCGGCAACGATATCGGTCAGCCCATAGTCGGTGATGATCTCGACTCTGATGTCGGGATACTGCCGCAGGAGCTTCGCGAGTTTCGGGAACAGGACCGAGTTGGCCGCGTACTCGGTGGCCGTGATCCGAATGGTGCCCGCGGGCTTGTCGCGAAGCTCCTTCAGCGCTTCCAACCCGGTCTCGATCTCCTCGATGCGGTGACCCGCGATCTCGAGCAGCCGTTCGCCTGCCGCCGTCGGCGCAACGCTTCGCGTCGTGCGCGTCAGCAGCCGAAGGCCGAGTCTTGACTCGAGGCCGCGGAGCGTATGACTCAGCGCCGATCGCGAGACCCCGAGCTTTGCGGCCGCCTTCGTGAAGCTGCGCTCTCGCGCGATGGCGAGAAAGGCCAGGAGGTCGCTCAGGTTCTCGCGTTGCATTGTTGAACGAAGCTCAACGGTTCATGCGAACTGTCCCATCTTATCAACAGCGGCCGCTGGCGTTAACTTGTCCAGCCATGGATTCATCAGGAACTGACGAAGGCCGGGTCGCAGTGCTGTTCCCGATCATGGGGGTCGTTTTCATGGCGTTCCTCGTCATCGGCCTCGCCATGCCGGTGCTTCCGCTCCACGTGCATCACGGGCTCGGGCTCGGTACATTCGTTGTCGGTCTTGTGGCCGGCAGCCAGTTCGCCGCCGCACTGGTCTCTCGCATGTGGGCAGGCTCGCATGCCGATAGCCGCGGCGCCAAAGGCGCCGTCGTCGCCGGCCTGCTCGCCGCCTCCGCCGCTGGATTGCTCTACCTGCTATCGCTGCATTTCGTCGGCATGCCAGCCGTCTCCGTGACGATCCTGCTGCTGGGACGTGCACTCCTCGGCGCGGGCGAGAGCTTCATCATCACCGGTGCGCAGACCTGGGGACTCGCGCTGGCCGGACCCCGGAGCACGGGCAAGGTGCTGGCCTTGATGGGAACGGCGATGTACGCGGCCTTTGCGCTCGGTGCACCCGTCGGCACCATGCTTTACGCGCGCTACGGTTTCGTGGCGATCGCGCTCGCAACGACGCTGATGCCGCTTGGCACGCTGCTGATTGCGGCGCCTGTGCAGCGCGCCGCCGCGACCACGCGCGCTCATGCTCGCATCACGAACGTGATTGCTGCCGTCTGGGTGCCCGGCGTCGGCCTGGCGCTCGCCAGTGTCGGCTTCGGTGCCATCACGGCGTTCGTCGCGCTTCTGTTCGCAGCGCGCGGGTGGACCGCATGGCCGGCTTTCACCTTGTTTGCGTTCGCCTTCATCCTGGCGCGCGTGTGCCTCGGTCATCTCGCGGACACGGCGGGTGGCGCGAAGGTCGCACTGGTCTTCGTGCTGATCGAAGCTGCCGGACAGGGGTTGATCTGGCTCGCACCGTCGTCCGCAATGGCGCTGATCGGCGCTGCGCTCACCGGATTCGGCTATTCGCTCGTCTACCCGGGATTCGGCGTGGAAGCGGTTCGCCGTGCGCCGCCACAAAGCCGCGGGCTCGCCATGGGCGCGTACACCGCGTTTCTCGACCTGACACTCGGGCTCGCCAGCCCGGCGCTCGGCCTGATCGGCGCTGTCGCGGGATTAAACGCGGTCTTCCTTGTCAGCATGCTCACCGTGCTGTGCGCGGCGCCGATCGCAATGCGCCTCCTCGCCGCGCCGTTGAAACCGAACCGCATTTTCGGCGCGCGCTGCCTGGAGGGACGGTGAGGGGTGCGAAGAGAACCAACCCGTCGGAATTGCGATCCTAGATGTCGCGCACACAAACACCATGAAGATAAAGCTGACGGTCGGCAACCGGGCGATCACGGCGACATTGGTCGACAGCGAAACTGCGCGTGATTTCGTTTCACTGCTGCCGCTGACGCTCGACATGGACGATCTGTTCGGTCGAGAGAAGTTCGGACGCCTGCCGAGAGCGATCTCGGACGGCGGCAAGCGCACACGGACTTATCAGGTTGGCGACGTGGTCTATTGGTCGCCGGGGCCCGATGTGGCGATCTACTATCGCCATGACGGGTCGTCGATTCCCTCCCCTGGAATCATCGTCATGGCCAAGATCGATTCACGTGTGGAAGCGCTCAACGTGCCGGGCTCCGCAAACGTGACGATCGAGCTTGTGACGTAAGGAAGAAAGCGAAACGTGCGGTGCTGACTCGTTCACCCCATGCAGGGGCAGAGCCGGCGCGCTCCGATGGCTGAAGTCACTCCTCGATAGGAGAGCTGACGTGATGAGCTTCGATCCCAAACGCCGAGACCTGCTGAAGCTGAGCGCGGTCACCGGCGGAGTTCTTGCCATGAGCGACGTGTGGCCCGACGATGCCGAGGCCGGTCAAGCGGCGGCGACGCAGGCTGCGAGCGCGGCCGATGCTCAGGACGTGCCCGAGCCCATCGATGTGGTGCTGCGCGTGAACGGACGCGAGCACCGGCTTGCGCTGGATCCGCGCACGACGCTGCTCGATGCGCTGCGAGAGCACCTGAACCTGACGGGTTCCAAGAAGGGCTGCGGCCTCGGCCAATGCGGCGCTTGCACGGTGTTGATGGATGGCAAGCGGGTGAAGTCCTGCCTGTCGCTTGCAGCACTCGCAGACGGCCGTGACGTCACCACGATCGAAGGTCTCGCACCAGGCGGCCCGTTGCATCCATTGCAAACCGCATTCATCGAGCGCGACGCTTTCCAGTGCGGTTACTGCACGCCTGGACAGATCATGGCAGGTGTGGCGTGCATCGAGGAGGGGCACGCCGGCTCGGCCGACGAAATACGCGAATGGATGAGCGGCAACATCTGCCGCTGCGGCGCCTACGACAACATCGTTGCGGCGATCCAGGACGCAACGCGCGTCGCTGCGCCGGCTCGGAAGGGATGAGCGATGCATCCGTTTACCCTCGAACGACCTCGTGACCTTGGCACCGCGCTTGGATCGGGCGCGCAGTCCGGTCGCACCGATGCGTCCGTCGAATACATCGCCGGCGGCACGGACATGGTGCAACTGCTGCAGGAAGGCGTACTGCGACCCAACCGCCTGGTGAGCCTGGCAGGGCTTCTGGATCACCGGATCGAAATGAACGACCGAGGCTTGCGGCTCGGGGCCGCGGCCACGATGGCCGACGTTGCGGCGCATCCGGCCGTCGTGCAGCAGTTTCCGGTGATCGCCGAGGCGCTGCTCGCGTCGGCGAGTCCGCAGGTGCGCAATCAGGCCACGATGGGCGGAAACCTGCTGCAGCGTACGCGCTGCCCGTACTTTCGCGACGTCGGCTACACCGCGTGCAACAAGCGGATGCCGGGGTCGGGCTGCGCCGCGATCGACGGCGACAACCGATGGCACGCGGTGCTCGGCACGAGTGATCAATGCATCGCCGTGCATCCTTCGGATCTCGCCGTTGCGCTCGTCGCGCTCGACGCCACGCTCGAAGTCCGCAGCGCGAACGGCCAGCGCACCATGGCACTCACCGACTTGCATCGTCTCCCCGGCGATACGCCGCACATCGAGGCGGCGTTGCAGCCGGGTGAAGCCATTGCCGCGATCTTCGTGCCTGCGAGTCCCGCCGCGCGCCGCTCGCATTATCTGAAGCTTCGTACGCGCGCATCGTTCGAGTTCGCACTGGTGTCGGTCGCTGTCGCCCTGAACATGAATGGTCAGCGCATCAGCGAGGCACGCGTTGCGCTCGGCGGCGTGGGTACCAAGCCGTGGCGCGTCCCCGCCGTCGAGAGCGCTCTGAGCGGCATGACGCTCGGTTCAGCTGACGTACGCACCGCGGCAATGCGCGCAAGCCAAGGCGCGCAGGGTCGCGGATACAACGACTTCAAGATCGAGCTGATGCAGCGCGCGATCGTGCGTGCCATCGAGACCGCGGGAGCCCGCGCATGAAGTCCTCCTACATCGGACAACCCGTCAGCCGCGTCGATGGGCCGCAAAAGGTGACGGGTGCTGCCGCCTATGCCGCCGAATTCATCGTTCCGGGTCACGCGCATGCGGCCATCGTGCGGTCCACGATCGCGAACGGCCGGATCGCGACGATCGACAGCACGCTTGCAGAGCGCGCTCCCGGCGTCATTGCCGTGCTCAGCCACCGCAATTCGCCACGGCTTGCCTATCGTCCGCACAAAGGTGTCGTGGACCCGATCGTCGGCGAGCGGCTGCACGTTCTGCAGAACGACCGCGTGAATCATCAGGGACAGCCGGTTGCCCTCGTGATCGCCGAGACGCTGGAGCAGGCGCACCATGCAGCGAGCCTCGTGCGGATCACGTATGCGCGCGAAGACGCAACGACGGACATCGCACACGCGACGCCCGCGTCGCCGACACCGCAGCAGACCGACCAGGGCGAACGGCGTCCAGGCGAGACGCGGCGCGGAGATGCGGATGCCGCGCTCGCTGCCGCGGAGGTCAAGGTCGACCAGACGTATGTGATTCCACGCGAGAACCACAACCCGATGGAGATGCACGCCACCATCGCGGCGTGGGACGGCGACCGACTGACGCTGTGGGACAAGACGCAGTGGGTGGACAATGTCGCCGACGAGATGGGCGCCGTGTTCGGCATCCCGGCGGAAAACGTTCGTGTCGTCTCGCCGTTCGTCGGCGGCGCCTTCGGCTCGGGCCTGCGCGCCTGGCCGCACGTCACATTGGCGGCGCTTGCTGCGCGCGTCGCCAGGCGCCCCGTCAAGCTGATGCTTTCGCGTCGCGAAATGTACTACGGCGTCGGCTACCGTCCGTACACCGTGCAGCGCGTCGCGCTCGGTGCTTCCCGCGATGGGCGCCTTACCGCGACGCTGCATGACGCGCACCAGGAGACGTCGAGCTACGAGGAGTATTCGGAGGCGTTGCTCGACGCCACGCGCTTCCTGCACGCGTGTCCGAATGTCTATACGCGCCATCGCCTGGCTCGCATGAACGTCCACACACCAACGTGGATGCGTGCACCGGGCGAGGCGAGCGGCGTCTACGCGCTGGAATGCGCGATGGACGAGCTTGCCGTGGCACTGAAGCTCGATCCGGTCGAACTGCGATTGCGCAACGAGCCGACGCAGGACGAGTTCAAGCAACTGCCGTTCTCGAGCCGCTCGACGCGCGAATGCTATCGGCTCGGGGCCGAGCGCTTCGGCTGGAATCGGCGCAACCCGGCGCCGCACTCGATGCGCGACGGCCGCTTGCTCGTCGGATGGGGCATGGCAAGTGCGACGTATCCGATGAACTTCGCGCCGGCGTCCGCGATGGTGCGCCTGCTGCCCGACGGCACCGCCGAGGTCACGAGCGCGTCGAGCGACATGGGGCCCGGCACATGGACATCGATGACGCAGGTGGCAGCCGACGAGCTCGGTCTGCCGATGGAGCGGGTGAAGTTCACGCTCGGTGACAGCCGGCTGCCGAAGACACCGCCGCATGGCGGATCGATGACGATGGCCAGCGTCGGCAGCGCCGTGCAGGCGGCCTGCCGCAAGGCTCGCGCCGACGCGCTGGCGCGCACAGGCGGCACCGATCTCAGCGAAGCGCTCGGCAGGCTCGATCAACCCGTTGAGGCATCCGCCGACAGCAAGCCGGGCGACGCCGGCAAGCGGTTCTCGATGCATTCGTTCGGAGCGCTGTTCGTCGAAGTGGCGGTCGATCCCGACCTTGCGCAGCTACGCGTGCGGCGGATGGTGGGCGCGTACGGCGTCGGGCGCATCATCAACACGAAGACGAGCCGCAGCCAGTGCATCGGCGGCATGATCGGCGGGATCGGCATGGCGCTGATGGAGCATTCGGTCGTGGACGCGCGCAACGGCCGCGTGATCAACGCAAACTTCGCCGAATACCTGGTTCCTGTCCACGCGGATGCACCGCCGGTCATGGACGTGATCTTCGTCGACGAGGACGATCCGCACGTGAACCCGCTGGGCGTCAAGGGGCTCGGCGAGATTGCAATCGTCGGTGTGGCGTCGGCCATCGGCAGTGCGGTCTTTCACGCGACCGGCAAGCGCATCCGCGAGTTGCCGATCACGCCGGACAAGCTGCTTTGATTGGATGATTCGAGCGACCCAAACGACGATGAGCACGGAACGGACGCTTTCCACGAAACAGCAGGCGATTGCGCCGATCGGGCAATCGCGGCATCGTCGCATTGACCCGGGCGACGCGTAACAGCAGGAGCTGATCATGGAAGTCAAGAGCATCGATGCCGTGCCTGCGCAGGACGGTCCGGAACAGTACTTCAGCGGCAGGGTGCAAATCCGGCCACTCTTCAGTGCATCCGAGCCCGCGCGCATGTCGTGCGGCTGCGTGACGTTCGATCCCTGCGCAAGGAGCGCATGGCACACGCACCCGCTCGGGCAGACACTCATCGTCATGTCGGGGCGCGGCTTCGTGCAGAGCTGGGGTGGACCGGTTCGGGAAATCAGGGCCGGCGACGTGATCTGGACGCCGCCAGGCGAGAAGCACTGGCATGGCGCGGCGCCAGACAGTTCCATGACGCACATCGCGATCCAGGAAGCACTCGACGGCAAGAATGTCGACTGGATGGAAAAGGTCACCGACGACGAATATCGCAAGGTGAAGCAGGGCGCGAAGTATTAAGGCAGCGGATTTTGAATCTGCCCCCGGGCGAAGCCACTGGGCGGCGATTGGACACCCAGCCTCCGACCCGCTGCGGCGGTCACTCCCGGATGCCCCCTCACGTGGCGTAGGATCGCCTATCCTTCCGATAGAATGCGACAGCACTGCCGGCTCCAGATTGGAGGACCGAGATGAAGTGCAACGCGCCATCGCCGGCCGAACCGGGCGACCTTCACCTGATCGCCGACCGCCTTTGCGAACGAATGCGGCCTTATCGCCGCATGGTGGAAGCGGCGCTCGAGCCGCTTTTCAGATCCGATACACCGCTCGACCGCGCGGTCGGACACGCCTTGTTCGGCAACGCCAAGCGCATCCGCGCGTCGCTCGCGCTGATCGCGTCCGATGCGGCGGGCGGCCACGCATCCGACGCGCTGCCGATCGCGGTTGCGTTCGAATTGCTGCACACGGCGTCATTGATCCACGACGACATCATGGACGACGCGAAGGTGCGCCGCGGCCGCGCATGCGTGCACCGCGTCTTCGGAATCAATCTCGCCATCACCGCGGGCGACGCGCTCATTTTCGAGGCGTATCGCGGATTGCTCGACTCGTTCCGGCGGCATCCGGCGGCGGCGGCCGAGCGCGCGATCGAGATCTTCACGTCCCGCGCTGCGAAGGCTTGCCGTGGGCAGGCACTCGACCTTGGCTTTGCTCACGGTTCAGGATCGATGCGCCAGTACCTTACGATGGTTCGCGCGAAGACGGGTTCCATGCTGGAGGCACCGCTCGAATGCGCCGCCGTCCTGGCCGGTGCGTCGCCGTCGTCGTGCGATCGGTTCCGTGAGTACGGACGCTGTCTCGGCATCGCGTTCCAGATCACCGACGATGTAACCGATTACCTCGGTAGCGAAGCGAACGCGGGCAAGACACTCGGCAACGACCTGCGCAACGGCTCGGGATCGGCGTTGCTGATCTACGCCGGCCATGCGTGCAGTCCTGTGCAGCGGGACATGCTCACCGACGCGATTCAGCGGGCCCGAATGTCCCGTGCGGCCGATGCCGTTGCGCCACTCGCCACGATCCTGGAGGAGCACGGCGCGGTCGAATGGACCCAGCGGCTCTGTACACGCTATGCGGACCGCGCCTTGCGGGCGCTCAAAGACATCGGCGTCGAGCCGGCGCGAACCGAGCTCGCCGCGATTGCGACCACCATCGGCCGGTGGAGAGTCTCTCGGCCGCAACGCAGCCAAGGAGCCCGTCATGAAGCGAGACATGCCGTCGTCCATTGAACCGTCGGGAGTAACGCGGCGCGATGCGCTCGCGAGTGCAGTCGGCCTCGTCATCGCGGGCGTGTCGGGCAGCGTTGGCGCCGACCGCGACGCCAGGGATCACGGCGCCGTCGGGATCAACGGTGCAGCCAATGGCATCGAGCTGATCGCCGAGATCAGCCAGCTCGGCGAGGCGCTGACCGCTTACGGTTACCTCACGCTGGTGAAAGGCTTCTCGCTCGAACAAACCTATTTCCCCGGCGGCGACCGGAACGAGGCGACGGCGCGTTTCACCTTCTACGGCACCGCGACGGTCGCCTCGATCCAGACCCGCGACACGCTGATCGTTGCGATCGCCAATGGCCGCGTCGAGTACTTCCTGCGCGATGTGCCCGGTGCGAGCTTCGACACTCCCACGTCGTTCGCGCAGGGACAGCGCATCGCCGCCGATGACGCGGCGCTGCAGAACGTGCTCAACGTGACCGCACCGGGCATCGGCGTGACGACCGTGTTCGGCGACTTGAGCCGCACGGCAGTGGACGGGTTCCACCTCGACGGCACGCGCTACCAGCTGGGGCGCGTGGGGCTGCGGTCCCGGCTGGTGGCGCCCGGCAAGAGCAGACGCATCGAGCCCGTCGCACCAACGTCGGTGGAGGTCGTGGCAGGGAACATCACGAACCCAGACTGACGGCTTGAACGCGACGCAGCACGCGCTCCGCGAGCTCGAGTGCGTCGCGATCGAGCTCATGTCGTCGATCGCGCCGTTGCGGATCGGCGTGGCCAGCGGTGAAGCCGACCTCGACGCGATGTTCCGGTTGCGCGGTCGCGAGATCGTCGAGCGAGGGTGGGCGTCGCCCGAAGCGATGCCCACCGGACGCGACCGCGACGAATACGACGACGACGCGGTTCATATCGCGATCTGGGACGCGGCCGAGGTCGTGGGCGGATGTCGGCTGCTGCTGCCTTCCCGGCAGCGGCTGTTGCCGATCGAGCGTGATTTCGACCTGCGTCTCGAACCGCGTGGTCGCGTCGTTCAGTGGAGCCGACTGGTGCTGGCCCGCGCACATCGCGGCGACCCTCGGCATCGGCTAGCGATGGCCTGCTTCGCGGCGCTGTGGCTTGAGACGACGCGGCGTGGCTTCGATGCATGTGCGGGTGCCATCGCGAAGCCCATGCTCGAGCTGTACCACGCCATCGGCATGGATTTCCGGGTGCTCGCCGCGCCGCGTCTCGTCGACGGCGAGGAGCGTTACCCGGCGCTCTCCTCGGCGGCCACTGTGCGCAGCTCGCTGCGCGTGATGCGGCGGCTCGTATAGCTGGGTCAGGCGGCGCCTGTTTCGCGGCGTCCGAGCGCCGTGGTCAGCACGATCTTGCCGACGGCGCGCCGCGCAGCGATCTCGCGCAATGCCGCCGCCGCTTCCTCGAGCGGTCGACGCGACGTGATGGCCGGTCGCAGGCGGCCCTCCGCCAGCCACCGCAGCAGCTCCTTCAGCAGCGCGAGGTGACGCGCCGGCTCGTGCTCGGCGAAACCGCCATAGGACACCCCGACGATCGAGCAGCCCTTGAGCAGCGGGAGGTTCAGCGGCAAACGCGGAATGTCGCCGCTCGCGAAACCGATGACCAGCAGCCGGCCGCCCCACGCCATGCCGCGCAGCGCGAGTTCGGTGCTGGCGCCGCCCACCGGGTCGTAAACGACGTCGACGCCGCGACCCTCCGTAGCGCGCTTCACGCTTTCGCGCAGATCGTCTTTCGCGTAGTCGATGGTGACGTCAGCACCGTACTCGCGACACAGCGCCAGCTTTTCCGGACTGGACGCCGCCGCGATCACGCGCGCACCCATCAGCTTGCCGATCTGCACGGCCGACAAGCCGGTGCCGCCCGCAGCGCCGAGCACCAGCAGCGATTCGCCAAGATGCAGTCGCGCGCGCTCCTGCAATGCATAGTGCGTGGTCCCGCAGGTGAGGACCAGGGCGGCTGCCGCATCCATCGGCACGTCGTTCTGCAGGTGGACCACCCGCGTGTGCGGAACGACGACTTCCTCGGCAAACCCGCCCCATCCGCACACGGCGAGCACCCGGTCTCCGGGAGCGAAGTCATTCACGCAGATGCCGACGGTCTTGATCGTGCCGGCGACTTCGCCTCCGGGCGAAAATGGCAGTGCGGGCTTGAGCTGGTACTTGTTCGCAATGATCAGCGTGTCGGGGAAATTGACCGCCGCAGCATGCACGGCGATCACGACTTCGTCGGCTTTCGGCTGCGGCGAGGGCACGTCCTCGACGGTCAGCATTTCGGGGCCGCCATGCTGCTTGCACAACACTGCTTTCACATCTTCTGCCTTCGCAAAAAGCCGTCGTCGGTCGATGCTGCTCGCCGGTAAGCCACCGCGCGCCGAGCGGTACCTGTCACGCCCAGATCACCTGTGCACCGGCCGAATACCACGCGTCAAGCCTTTCTTCGGCGAGTGCCTCGATCCGGCTGCGCTTGATCTTCATTGTCGGAGTGAGACAACCGTTTTCGACGGTCCAGGGTTCTGACAGCACGACGAGCATATGCAATCGCTCACAGGACGACACCGTCCGATTCAGTTTGTGGAGCAATTGCGCGAGTTCGGCTTCCACCCGGGATCTTGCATCGGGGTCATCAACGTTGCCCCGCAATTCAGCGGCCAGCACCACCATGCCGTACGCCGATGCCCGGCCGGCTCCCGATACGAGGGAGAGCTCGACCATGGGATGCTCGTTGAGCATGTTTTCGACCGGGGCCGGCGCAACGTATTCGCCTCCTGCGATCTTGAATATCTCCTTGACTCGTCCCGTGACCTTCAGCAGCCCGTCGGCACGTCGTTCGCCGCAGTCGCCGGTGCGGAAGAAGCCGTCCGGCGTGAAGCTTTCCGCGTCGAGATCGGGCCGCTTGTAATAGCCAACGAACTGGCCAGGAGACTTGATGAGGATCTCGTTCATATCACTTAACCGCACCTCGACACCCTCGAAGGGCACACCGACGTAGCCGGGCGCGTTGAATTGCTCCGACGATGCGTGCGAACAACCAAAATCCTCGGTCATGCCGTAGCCCTCCAGCAGGTTGAGACCGAGTCGGCGGTACCACGCGATCAGCTCGGCGCGCACCGGCGCCGACGCGCTCCCGGCCAGACGCACGCAGTCAAGCCCCAGGGAGGCGAGTATCTTGCGCCCCACCAACTTTCGCACGAATGGAATGGCCAGCAGCACGTCGAGCTTCGCCGGCGCAATCCTTGCGAACACGCCCTTCTGGAATTTGAGCCAGAGCCGAGGAACCGAGTAGAACACGGTGGGCCGCGCGCGGTTGAGGTCGGTGACAAAGGTCGCCACCGATTCGCTGAAGTAGACGTGCGTGCCGCCGCGGATCAGCGAAAGGCATTCGAGCCCCGAGCGCTCGTACACGTGCGCGAGCGGCAGGTACGAGATCATCCGGATCTCCTCGTGCGCACCAAACGGTGTCAGGATGGTTCGAATGATTTCCTCGACCGCGCGAGTGATATGGCCGAACGTGTGCATGACGCCCTTCGGTTGCCCGGTCGAGCCCGACGTGTAGATCAGCATCGCGAGATCATCGGGTGCGCGCGCCGGCCGCCCTTCCAGCGGTGAGGCGCGAGCAACGATGTCGTCCCAGCGTTCGAACTCGTTGTGCGCAGCCAGCGGCAACGCGATGCACGGCAGGCCGTGCGGCACGCCGCTCCGCTGCTTGCCCCAGTTGTCGAGCTTGCCGACGAACAACAGCTTCGCGTCGCTGTGCTCGAGCACAAACTGTATCGTCTCGGCGCCCTCGGTCGGAAAAATCGCCACCGTGGTGCCGCCTGCAAGCCAGATTGCAAGCTCCGCGATGATGAAGTGCGCGCAGTTCCTGGTAAGGATCGCGATGTGGGCGCCGTTACCCACGCCAATGCGCTGCAGGTGCGCAGCCATTCGTCGCGCTTCGTCCAACGTGCGCTCCCACGAGTAGTCCACGACCTGCCCGCCGCCGACAGGTTGCGTCAGCAGGACTTTCGTCGGCTGCGACGCTTCATGTTCGTAGACGTAATCGAGAACGAGCTTGCCGGTGGGCATCCGTATTTCTGCGGCGTAAGTCGGTCGGCGAAACGCAGTGTAATGAAGTGGCCGCAGCTTGGCGACGATGCATGGCCGGAGCGGCGCGACACCGTATTGCAGACAGAAATCGCCTGGTGGTACGCTTTAGCGCCATGAACAAACCGAAGCTGATCTATTTCGACGCCCCCGTCAGCCGCGGCGAGGAGTGCCGCCTCGCCCTGCACCTCGCTGGCGTCGACTTCGAAGACGTGCGTATCGGCGGCGCCGCCTGGCCCGCGATGAAAGAGGAGATGCCCTATGGCGGTCTGCCAGTGCTGGAATTACCGGCACAACCGCCGCTCGCACACTCCAATGCCATCCTGGTGTTGATCGGTCGTCGATACGGCCTTCACCCTGCCGACGACTTCGAGGCAGCGCGCCACGAAGGAATGATGCAGCACGTGGAAGACCTGCGCGCCGCGGTCACGCCGACGCTTCGTATGGCAGACGCCGATAAGCGGACCGCACGCGAGGCGATGGTGAAGGGCTTCCTGCCTGCCTGGGCGAGATCGGCTGAACGGAACATTATCAGCGAGCCGTTCTTCGGCGGTCCCAAGCTCCACGTCGTGGATCTCAAACTCCACATGGCGGTGCGCTGGTTCGTCGGCGGCAAGGTTGACCACATTCCCGCGACGATCTTCGCCAGCTATCCAAAACTCACCGGCGTTTATGAAGCGGTGCGCGAGGATCCTCGCGTGAAAGCCTGGTACGCGAAGGCTTGAGAGCGCGTCCACGCGGATTTTGTGCGACGCGGATTGGCGTCGAGTCGATTCCACACGCGACGCAGGCCGCGTCAACCGTTCGCATCCGCTTGCCGGAGAAGCTACTCAATTGGCCTTGAAGCGGACGCGCATGACCTTCCTGTCATATTCCGCCTCGGTTTGCAGCGTGATCTCGATGCCGCCGGCGGCATAAACGCGACCGCCGCTGCGTCGACACACATCGCGCTCGTATTGGCACGGTCCCATCTCGGGGTGCTTTGCGCACAACGTGGCAACCTTCGGCGCAAAATCGATCGCCGTCTGCTGACGCACGCCGCCGGTTTCCGCGACACAGACGTAGATCGACCCGGCGGGCACGACAACGGGCGGTGCAGCGGGCAGCATCGGCGCGACAGGAGCGGCACTCGAGACCGGCGGAGCAGGGCGTTCGGGAAGGGGGCGCCGTACGACGGCGGCGCCTTTGGAATCGCCCGGAGGCGTGATCGGCAACGGTTCCCTCGGTGCAGTGCAGGCCGACAAGGCGAACGCCAGCAACCAAATCCCATGCGCTCGATTCGGGCTCATCGTCAACTCTCGATCGGCCGGCGGCATCGCGGCGCCTCCTTCATCGCGGCATGCCTCTGTAAACGGCCAGTTGAGCGTCGAAAGCCCGCTTGTAAGCGGGCCGCGCTTCGCCGCGGGCGACATAGGAAGCCAGGTTCGGGTATTCGAGCAGGATGCCGGAAGATTTCAACCTGAGCAGCACCGACACCATCATCAGGTCGCCTGCGCTGAACGCGCCATCGAGCCAGTCGGCATCGCCCAACCGAGCGGAAAGTTGTTGCAGCCGGTTGCGGATGCGATCCTCGACCAAAGGCATGCGCTCCGCATTCCAGGGCTTGTCGCCCTCCAGCAGTCTGGCGGTGACGAGCTCGAGGATAGGCGGTTCCACCGTGTTGAGCGCGGCAAACATCCATGCGATCGCGCGCGCCCGGCCATTGTCATCGTCCGGCAGGAGGCCCGCATGCCGCGAAGCGATATGGAGCACGATCGCTCCTGTCTCGAACAGCGCGAGATCGCCTTCCTCAAAGGTCGGAATCTGGCCGAAGGGATGAAGCGCCAGGTGCGCGGGCTCCTTCATCGCACGGAACGACACGAGCCGAACCTCGTATGGCTGGCCCACTTCCTCGAGCGCCCAGCGAACGCGCGAATCACGAGCCAGCCCCTTGCCTCCGTCGGGTGACCGTTCAAAGGCAGTAATGGTGATGGTCATCGGAGGCTCCTGATTCGTTCTTTGCCCCGGCTTCTGTTCAAGCGCAAGCGCCTTCGCGCAAGCGCGGTCTGGTCAGATGCGACGAGCCAGAGCATTGCCCTCGCTGTAAAGAAATTGTATGACAAGAAAGATTGTTCCACCGGGTTCAGGTCCCCAGGTCCCCCGCGGCACCGCGTGCGAGCGAGAAGACCACGTGTACCTTTACGTTCGACCCGAGCGGTGCATCGAAATCGACTGGGATCGACAAGGAGACTCCATCATGGTGACGCTTCGCAAATCACTGGACCGCGGCTACGCGGACCACGGCTGGCTGAAGAGCTATCACTCGTTTTCGTTCGCCGGCTATCACGACCCGGCCCACATGGGTTTCGGAAACCTGCGCGTCATCAACGAGGATCGGATCGCACCCGGCACCGGCTTCGGCAAGCATGGGCATCGCGACATGGAAATCATCAGCTATGTGCTGTCCGGCGAACTCGCGCACCAGGACAGCATGGGCAATGTCAAGGCGATTCCCCCCGGCGATGTGCAGCGGATGAGCGCCGGCACCGGCATCGTGCACAGCGAGTTCAATCACGCGAAGGGCGAGACGACGCACTTCCTGCAAATCTGGATCGAGCCCAACGTCACCGGCATTGCGCCGAGCTACGAGCAAAAGACGATTCCCGCCGAAGAGAGGCGCGGCGTGTTGCGGCTGGTCGCATCGGCAGACGGCAGGCAGGGCTCGGTCACGATCCACGCGGACGCGAGCGTTTATGGAGGCCTGTTCGACGGTAACGAAAGCGCCGGCCTCATGCTCGATGCGGACCGCAAGGGCTACGTGCACCTCGTCCGGGGTGCACTGGAGGTCAACGGCCAGCGTCTCACGGCGGGCGACGCACTGTTACTGGAAAACGAGCGTTCCATCGCACTTGCCAACGGTAACGATGCCGAGGTCCTGGTGTTCGATCTCGCGCCGTAGCCGTTCCTTCGACTCGACGCCACGGGGATGATCATGATCGGCATGCGGCGCCGGCGGCTGGAGCGTCGATGCTCACCGCGCGCCGATGGCACGCTACCGACAGCAGGTCGCGCGTGATTGGCACCGCGCTGATTACGGGAGCGGGCCGCGGCATCGGACGCGAAGTGGCTCGCACGCTCGCCCTGGAGGGCTGGGACGTGCTGTCGGCCGTCCGAGATCCGCAATCGGCGCTCCCGGGAACGCTGGCTGAAACCCTCGACGTGGCAGATCCGGAATCGATCGGGGCGCTGGCCGAGCGTCTTCGTGCGCGGAACGTACCGCTGCATGCGCTCGTCAACAACGCCGGTGTCTATAGCGGCCCGGCGCGGCGGATCTGGGACGTCAACGTGCTCGGCCCGTTGCTGCTCACTCGCGCGCTGCAGTCGCTGCTCGTCAGAAACGCGCGCGTGGTGATGGTGACGAGCGGCCTCGGGCGGCTCTCGGCGCAATCTCCGAGGCTGGTCAAGCGTCTGTCAGATCCGGCGTTGTCACTCGACGACGTCGAGCAGTTGGCCAGGGAAGCCCCCGATGGGTACGGCGCCAGCAAGGCCGCACTCAACGCGATGGCCCGCCTGTTTGCAAGGGAGCTGAAGCCGGAGGGAATTGTCGTCAATGCGATCAGCCCCGGCTGGGTTCGCACCGACATGGGGGGGCGCAATGCACCGCGTTCACTGGAACAAGGCGCGGCCAGCATCCTGTGGGGCGTGCGGTTGCCGCCCGGCGGGCCTACGGGTGGCGTGTTCGAAGACGGGAAAGCGATCCCCGATTGAGCGTCGCTGCCGAGGTCCCGGCTGAAACTGAATGCGCCGAAATTGCAGTCTCCGCTGCCGGGAAGCGAATGGTCGTATGCGCTCAGCGCCGGGTAAGATTCCCGCCCTGCACATGCACAGGCAACGGAGGAACGACATGGCTCGATTCGTCTTCTCACGCACGCTTCTGACCCTGGCCTTCCTTCTCGCCAGCTTAGGCGGCTCGCCGGCGGGTTTCGCCCAGACGCCAGCGGCTGAGCCAGGAAAAGTCAAGGTCGAATGGCTGGGCCACGAGTTCTATCGACTCACTTCGCCCAAAGGCGTGGTTGTCATCACCAGTCCGTGGCTGGCCAATCCCGATGGGCCGGTCCCCCTCGACGATCTCGCTCGCACCGATTTCATTCTCGTTCCCAATGCGCATACCGACGACATGGGAAATCCGATTGAAATCGCGGCGCGGTCGGGTGCAACAGTGATCGCTCCCGCCCCGTTGGGACGCTGGCTCATCGGAAACGGACTCAAGCAGGAGCAGTTCCGCCGTGCGGGTATCGGCGATCAGTTCGTCTTGAAAGGCATTACGTTCAAGATTGGTCCCAGTGCGCACGACAACACGCTTGCAACGGGCGCGGATGGAGGTCCTGCGGCGTCGTTCTTCATCACCTTCGAGAACGGTTTCACCGTGTTCTTCAACGGTCATTCCACGCTGATCGCGGATCTCGCGCTCTACGCGTCGATCTACCAGCCCGATCTGGCGATCCTGGGACTCGCCGGGGATCCGCCCGAGTTTGCACAGGTTGCCCACCTTTTGACGACGAACAATCCGAAGCTGCGCACGATCATCCCGAGCCACATGCGGCCGGGTGCGCCGATACTTACGGATGGAAAGCGCGAGCTGGATCGCTTGCGGATCGGCGGATTGTTCTTCGTTCCGCAGTTGAGAAAGGTGTACGAGTACTAGCCCGGCGCTACGCACTTGCATTAGCCGAGCGATGCGGTTCGAAGCCCTCGGATGGCTTTGCAGGCGACAGCATCCGGATTCGGTAGACTGACGTCGTTTGCCATTCCGACGCCAATCAATCAATTATCGGGTGACGATTGAGCGAAGCCAGCGACCGAGAAGCGCCCTTGCAGCCACAGCCGCCGGCGAACCCCGCCGCACCGACGCCCGTTCGATGGCTTGCGAGGCTGAAGCACCTCAAAGGCACTCTCGTCGCCATCGCTGCCGGGGGCGCGGTGCTCAGCGGGCTGATCGGTTATTGGACGACCTACCGAACCGTTCGCGATGCCGTGGCCCCGGTCATGGTTGCCGGCAACGTGCCGGCTGACGCCGGCCCGCTGTCGATTGTCGTGCTGCCTTTCACCAACCAGACCGGCGACCCGCAGAAGGCTTACATCGCCGACGGCTTGACGAGCAGCATCACCGCGGACCTTTCTCGCATCCGCGATGCGTTCATCGTGCCGGTCAGCAGTGCCGCGGCGTACCGGGACAAGGCCGCGCCGGTGAGGCAAATCGGGCAGGAGCTCGGCGTGCGCTTCGTGCTGCAGGGAAGTGTATTGGCGAATGGCAACAAGCTGCGCATCAACGCGCAGTTGGCCGACGCGCAATCCGGTGCGCAGAAATGGACGGAGACCTTCGAAGGCGATTTTGCGGACCTGTTCGCGCTGCAGGACCAGGTGACCGCACGCATCGGCAACAGCATAGGCAACCAGATCGTGATTCTGGCGGCCCGCGATAGTCAAACCCGCAAGAGTGGCGCCAAGGCGGCGGACCTGATACTGCGCGCAAACGCGCTGGGCTTTAATCCCCAGTCCTTGCAGAACTGGAAGGACATCGAAACGCTGCTGCGTCACGCGTTGGCCGCCGATCCCGGCAACGCAACTGCGACGCTCGAGCTGGCTCAAACGCTGTTGGTTCAGGCATTCAACTTCGGTGGTGTCCTCCAGGACGACGCGCGGGAGAAACTCATTGCGGAAGGCGGCGCGCTGGCGGTCAAGGCGCAATCCATGGATCCCGACAGCCCGCAGGTCTACGGTCCGCTGGTGATGCACGCGTGGTTTCAAGGCGACGCCTCGGCGGCGTTGCGCTACGAAGAGCGGCGTGTCGCACTCGATCCCCGCGATCCAGGCGCGTACAACGACCTCGCGGTCCTCCACTACCGTCTTGGTCAACCCGCGAAGGCCATCGAGCAGTTGAACAAAGCGCTGGGCTTGTACCCCAAGGGGTTCGACGCGCTCTTTGTAAATCTGAGCGTGAGCTATTTCATGCTCGGGGATTACGTCGCTGCCGCCGCGTGGTCACAGAAGGCCATCGATACCAGCACGGGATTGGACGACGGATACACACTCCTGGCAATGGCATACGCGGAACAAGGTGACGAGGCCAAGGCAAGCGCCACGGCAGCCGAAGTACGGCGCAGATTCCCCGATCTCAAGGCACGTACGCTTTCGGCGCGCGAGTGTGTCTCCGAGCCCTGGTGCCAATTTCTTCGGACCCGATACCTGCCGGCATGGCGAAAGGCCGGTTTGCCGTAGTGGTCCGCGAACATTGACGAAGGCATGGGCCTGCCGTACCGTTCGACTCCGTCCCGGCTGTTCCCCCCGTCATGGTCGACCCCGTCGAGCTGCAACGGCTTCTGTCGCGTGTTGCGCTCGGCGACCGCAGGGCGTTCCGCTCGCTCTACGACGCAACCTCGGCGTCCCTGTTCGGCGTTGCGATCCGTATATTGAATCGGCGCGACCGGGCGGAAGAGGTCATCCAGGACGCCTTCGTCAACGTCTGGCAGCGCGCCGCCACCTATTCGCGTGCGACAAGCCAGCCCATGACCTGGCTCACCGCCATCGTGCGCAACCGGGCACTCGACGTGCTGCGCAGCGAAAGTGCGCGCCCCGTGGAGTCGTTGCATGATGAGGAGGACGGAAGCATTCACGAGACGGCCGACGAACGGCCGGACCCGCTCGGTTTGCTCGAGCGGGCGGTCGACGAAACCCGGATCCGCGATTGCCTTGGCGATATCCAGGGGCCACAGCGGCAATGTCTCGCGCTTGCGTACTACCACGGCCTCTCGCATTCGGAAGTGGCCGCGCGGCTGGTGGCGCCGATTGGAAGCGTGAAGGTGTGGATCCGGCGCGGACTCGCGCGCCTCAAGCTTTGTCTCGATCGACCGCAATGAACTACGACGATCCCGACCTGCTCGACCGCCTGGCCGCGGAATATGTCTTCGGCTCGCTGCCGTCAAGAGTGCGGCGGCGTTTCGAGCGTCTGCGCCAGCGACTGCCCGCAGCCGAAGAGGCGGTGCTCGATTGGGAACGGCGCCTCATTCCGCTGTCCGCGTCGGTGCCGTCGGAGCGACCCCCGGCACGCATATGGGACGCGATCGACCAACGCACCGGCGGCGCGGCGCGTCGATCATCCGCGGGCTCGTGGAGGTCACTGTGGCCGGTGTGGGGATTCGCATTCGGCATTGTCGCGACGCTCGGCGTCATCAGGCTGTTCCCGGACGCAATGCCGATCGAGGCGATCGTCCAGGACCGCGGCACATTGCCGCAGAGCTATGTCGGTGTTCTGACGGATGCACAGAACAACGCGGTGCTGCTCGCAAGCTCCACGCGCTACGGTCGCCTGCTGTCGATCAAGCGGCTGCGACCCGTGCAGGTGCCCTCCGGGCGGGTCGCGGTGTTGTGGGCGTTGCCGCGCGACGGTGCGCCTTTCGCAGTGGGCATCGTGCCGATGGCCGAAAAGGCGACGCTCACGCTTGCGGACACCTCCGAGAAACTGTTCTTCGACGTGCCGCGGCTCGCGGTGTCGTTCGAGACCGCTTTGCCCGCACGCGGCGCAACGCCGTCGCCATTCGTCCTCACGGGACACTGCGTCAAGCTCTGGTAGCTCCGGTCGCCCGCCGGCGACTGTCTCCGTTTGCCTCTCCCGCCCGTATATCGGGTGAGAAAGCGAATCGCGCTTTCTGAATCGCATCCATTCACTTTCAATCGGAGAAGATCATGCAAACGTGGTTATCCAAGTCTCTCGTCGTCACGGCGCTCGCACTCGGCGCTCCTCAATTCGCGCATGCGGAGCAAAGCGACACCGTTCGCTGGCAATCGGTGATCGGCATCATCCAGGGTGGCAATGCTGTCGGCACCGGAACGGGCACCGCCATCGGTGCCCCGGGACCCTGGTCGGCGCAGGGCGGGCACGTGGCCGTGGACCTGACGCGGGGGAAGATGCAGTTCGATGTCCGCGGCCTCGTGTTTGCGGCGGGAAATGCGATCGGCAACACCGGCACGGTTGCGCAGGTCAAGGGAACGCTCGTTTGCGATACCGACGGCAGCGCGTCCAAAGGCAATTCGGTTCTCGTCGACACGCCGCTCGTCGATCTCGACGACGAAGGGAATGCGCACTTCAACGGCAACATTTCGTTGCCTGTCGTGTGCGCAACGGAGCCGGACATCGCGTTTCTGATTCGCACCGCCGGCGGCCGGTGGATCGGCAACGGCACGGTTCTCCGCTAAACCGCGCAGTCCTCTTGCAAACCAGCGACAGCGGAGGTGGCGACACCTCCGCGTTTGCAGGGGCGCCGGAATCGCCGCCGGCAAACGGGAGTTGACGCTCGAGACCGGCGCCTCAATACTCGGTGCCGGCTTTCGGCCGACAATGGAGAATGCGATGCCTGCAACTTCGCAAGCGAGAACCACCCACGGGCGTGGTCGTCTCTTCGACAGCGTGCTGGACACGGTCGGGGACACTCCCTGCGTCCGGGTCAACAACATTGCGCCGAAAAGCGTGCGCATGTACGTCAAGGTCGAGGCCTTCAATCCGGCCGGCTCGGTCAAGGACCGGCTTGCGCTCAACATCATCGAGGCCGCCGAGCGCAACGGGACACTGAAGCCCGGACAGACCGTGGTGGAGGCCACGAGCGGCAACACCGGCATCGGTCTCGCCATGGTGTGCGCGCAGAAGAACTACCCGCTCGTCGTCACGATGGCGGACAGTTTTTCGATCGAGCGCCGCCGGCTGATGCGCATTCTCGGCGCGAAGGTCGTCCTCACTCCGCGTGCCGCGAAAGGGTACGGCATGTACCAGAAGGCGGTCGAGCTCGCGAAGGCGAACGGGTGGTTCCTCGCTCGCCAATTCGAGACGGACGCGAACGCAGATATCCACGAGTCGACGACGGCACGCGAGATCATCGGCGACTTCAAGGACGAGCGTCTCGACTATTTCGTCACCGGCTACGGTACCGGCGGCACCGTGACCGGCGTCGCCCGCGTGCTGCGTCGCGAGCGTCCCGAAACGAAGATCATCCTGAGCGAACCGGCGAATGCGCAGCTCGTCGGCAGCGGCAAGGTCCAGCCGCGCAACGCGGACGGCTCGCCCGGCGCCAGTCACGCGGCGTTCGAGTCGCATCCGATCCAGGGCTGGACGCCTGACTTCATTCCGCTCGTCCTGCAGGAGGCGATCGACAAGTCCTATTACGACGAATTGATCCCCATTGCGGGCGCCGATGCGCTCAAGTGGGCGAAGGCGCTGGCGCAGAAGGAAGGAATCTTTTGCGGCATTTCCAGCGGCGCCACGTTCGGCGTCGCAATGCGGATCGCCGAGAAGGCGCAGCCGGGTGCAGTGATCCTGGCGATGCTCCCCGACACCGGCGAGCGTTACCTGACCACGCCGCTGTTCGAGGGAATTGCGGAGGACATGGACGAGGAGGAGCGAGCAATCTCCAGGTCGACGCCGGGATATCAAATGCCGTAGCGGGAGCGGCGAAGCAAAATGACCGCGTGCAAGGCGCAAGTGCGACCGCGTTCAGCCACGACCGCGCGTGACGTTGCCATTGGGCATCGGATGTAGTGCAAGGAATGCGGCCGCGGCGTTGTGCGCACGTGCCCCGACTTCGCGCGCACCCGGACGCTCGGCGACGCCCAACAGCAAGCTGACCATCAGATCGCACCAGAGCAGTCCGCGGAACTGTTCGGCAAGTCCCTCCGGAGGGCCGTCGATCAACCGGGATGTCCGAGCCCGAGCCATGATCTGACGAAGGGCGGCACGGCTCGCCTCGCGGCCGATGGAGTCGAGGGCCTGCGCCACTTCCGGCGCGTGGACCGCTTCGGCGATCGCGAGCCGGAATATCGCGATGACGGTCGGCTCGCTGACCTCGCGGAGCAGTTGCGCACCAAACGAAGCGAGCACCGCCGCAAGGGCCTGGCGGTCGCGCGGCGCGGGCAAGTCGGCGGGCGCCTGGAGCCGCTTGGCGCGCTCGGTGATGCAGGCGATGAGCATTTCCTGCTTGTTCCCCACCAGTGCGTAAAGCTCGCGCTTGGAAACGCGCGCGCGAGTGGCGATATCGAGCGTAGTCGCCGCCGCAAAGCCGTACTCGCGGAAGGTCTGCATCGCCGCTTGCAGAATCCTGCGCCGCTTGTCGTCGTGGGCGTCTCTCGTGCTGCCGTTTCCCGCCTTCGCGCGCGCGGTCATCATGCGTCCCTTGACACGGTACGGTTTAGTACCATAGCATGGCTACGCGCGGTACCGTAAGGTACCATGCAATGGGCACCACTTTCATCCGTTGCCTGCTGCCGGCTTGCACCTCGGTGCCGCTTCTGTCGCTCGAATTCGGCAAGGAGAACCTCATGGAACAGCAATTCGCCTTCTTCACCAGCATCGCATTCAGCTTCATCGCGTGGTCGATCATGACCGGTAGGTACATCTGGCCACAACTGCGCGTCCGGCCGCGGGCCGAAGCCTTGCGACCTCTGCTGGTTCTGCACAGCTTCCGCTTCGTTGGATTGGCTTTCCTGGTGCCGGGCGTCGCGTCCGCCGACCTGCCCGCCAGCTTCTCGCATGCGGCGGCGTACGGCGACCTCATCGCGGCGGCACTCGCCGTACTCGCACTGCTTTCGTTGTCACATCGCGCCGGTGTCGGGATTGCGTGGATCTTCAATCTCTGGGGCTCGGCCGATCTGCTGAACGCGTTCTATCAGGCCAACCATGCGGGTCTCGTGCCGGGACAGTTGGGAGCGACCTATTTCTTTCCAACGTTTGTTGTGCCTCTGCTCTTGATAACGCACGGCCTCGCATTCCGGATCCTCATGCAACACGAAGATGCATCGGCAATCGGGGATATTGCTCATCCGGCGTAGCGTGACCGGGTGGTGGCGAAGCAGCCCGCGCATGGCGCCTGGACCTGTCACCTCGTCGTCCTCCGGTCGCGATTGATCGGTTCATCCGCGGCATAATGGACACGTGATCGTCCATGTCGTCGACGGTACGTACGAACTGTTCCGGCATTTCTACGGGCTGCGTCGCTTCAACAAGGGGCAGGACCGGCCTTACGGTGCGGTCGTCGGCGTATTGCAGTCGTTACTGCAAATGATCGAAAAGGGCGCGACGCACGTCGGTGTTGCCACCGACCACGTCATCGAGTCGTTCCGCAATCGCCTGTGGCCTGGCTACAAGACGGGCGAGGGCATCGAACCTGCACTGCTGAACCAATTCCTTCCGTTGGAGGACGCGCTGCGCGCGATGGGCGTTGTCGTGTGGCCGATGATCGAGCTCGAGGCGGATGACGCGCTCGCCTCCGCAGCACGGATCGCGTCCGAAGACCAGCGTGCGGAGAAGATTTGCATCTGGACACCGGACAAGGATCTGGCGCAGTGCGTGCGGGATGAGCGCGTGCTGCAGATGGATGGGCGAAGGAAGAAGATTTTCGACGCGCAAGCGGTGCGCAGAAAGTTCGGGGTCGATCCGCCCCTGATTCCCGATTTTCTCGCGCTCGTCGGCGATGCGGCGGACGGTTACCCAGGCATATCGGGGATCGGGCCCGTCATGGCCGCACGACTTTTGAACCGGCACGGCGTCATTGAAGATTTCCCTGACGACGTGCTGGGAGGACAACGCGACCTCGCGCTTCGCTTCAAGACGCTCGCGACGCTGCGCACGGATGCGGCACTTTTCTCCAACGTGGACGAGTTGCTGTGGCATGGCGCGACCGAGTCCTTCGCCTCCTGCACGCAGCGCATGCAAGCGCCTCGTTTGCTCGACCGATGCCTGAAGGCGCAATTCGTCGGGAAAGGAAGCGGAACCAACGAGCTCGCCAGCCAAGCCGGAACCTGAAGGACGCCGTCCCCATCTGTCGAGTGACGTCGCTGCCCGCGTGCGATCATGCGAACCGCGGCGTCGCACGGTGCCATGCGCCGCAGTTTGGAAATCCAGAGGATCGACGCGGTCATGCTTGCACAAGACCAGAAACAACAGCTCGATGAGCTGGGCTACCTCGTCCTGCCCGGCTTCGTTGCGCCGAAGCTGCTCACCGAGCTTCGCGAGCGCGTGGAAACACTCTGGGAACAGGAAGGCGACAACGCCGGGTCCGAGTTCCGTCCCGAGCCGGGCACCCGCCGACTGGCCAATCTGGTGGACAAGGGTGGCGTCTTCGCGGATCTGGTCGCGATGCCGGAAATCCTCGAGTGCATCGAGCACGTCATCGGACCCGGTTACAAGCTGAGCAGTCTCAACGCGCGTTCAGCCAATCCGCACAACGGAGAATCGCAACCATTGCACGTCGACGCAGGCGCGGTCGCCGACGAGTTCGGCTACTGGGTATGCAACACGATCTGGATGCTCGACGACTTCACCGCGGAAAACGGTGCCACGCGGATGATTCCCCGCTCGCACGCCTGGCGCCGTCTTCCCCCGCCAGGCCTCACCGATTTCGTCGCCGGCGAAGAGCTCGTGACCGGGAACGCCGGGACTGTCGTCGTCATGAATACCCATATGTGGCACGGCGGAACGGCCAACCGCACCGACCGCTGCCGCCGGGCGCTGCATGCGTTCTACACGCGCAACGACAAGCCGCAACAGCAATATCAGAAGGCGCTGTTGCGTCCGGAAACGGTGGCGGCCCTGACGCCGTTACAGCGTCGGGTGCTCGCACTCGACGACGCCGAGAACGACCGGTTGAGCTCAGCGACCACCCGCATGAGCGGGTTCCTCAAATAGCAACAGACGCGTATTGGCCAGGGCCCGATCGTGGCCACGCGCGCGGCCGCATTGTTAACAGGGACCGGGTCCTTCGCGCTATCCTCCGCATTGGATAGTCAATGCGCGCTTTCCTGCTGCCATGAATCGATTTCTCCGCTACTGCATGCTGGCTGCAGCGCTCCTCCTCGGCGGTCCTCTCGCCTCCGCGGCCGACCGCCTCTATCCCGCGGTGTCCGCTGCCAATGCGGACGTCGCGACGGCGCTCAAGGAAGCCGCGGTCACGCATCGCCGAGTCATCGTCGACTTCGGCGGCGATTGGTGCACCGATTGCAGGATCCTCGATTCGCGCTTTCGCGAGCCCGCGAATGCCGAGCTCCTCCAGCGTCACTACGTTGTTGTCCACGTCAACGTCGGCGACAAGGGGATCAACGCGAACTTCGATCTGGCCGAGCGCTACGACATCCCTCTCAGGAAGGGTGTGCCTGCGCTTGCGGTACTCGACAGCGACGGCCGACTCCTCTACAGCCAAAAGAACGGAGAATTCGAATCGATGCGAAGCACGGACCCCAGATCGGTGACCGCTTTCCTCAGGAAGTGGGCGCCCCCGCGCTAGTCCGCGTTCGAGAGACAAACCCGCAAGTCCGGGGTTCGCGCCTCGATCGAGGAGTTGTGCGCATGCTCGTCCCCGTTGCACAGTTTGCGTTGCCGTGAGCGAAATCGTCACCGTCATCGTCGGCCACCGTCTCGGAAAGGTCGAGGCTGTCCGCCGTGTGAAAGAGGGCTTGACCGGCACCAACGGCCAGCTCGGAGGCATGATCGCCATCGACCAGGAGACCTGGCAAGGAGATACGTTGCACTTCCGTATGCGCGCGCTCGGCCAAACCGCACTGGCCACCATCGAGGTGCTGGAGGACGCGTTGCGCGTGGAAGTGGCGTTGCCCTGGCTCCTGGCGAAGGCAGCAAAACGCCTCCTTCCGATATTGCGCAAGGAAGCGACGCTGCTCCTGGAGAAGAAATAGAGCGCCCGGGAGATGGCAAGTTACAGCCTGCAGTCGCTCCGCATCGTTACCGGTCTGCCGCGGACGCTGCAAGGCATTGCCGTCCAGTAACAGCGACACGGCCTCCCGCATACGGGACGGCAAGTCCGGCGCCGTCCCGTGCCAACGACACTACGTGGTCGCGGCGAACTTCCCGGATTGGTAGTCCCGCACCGCCTGGTGGATCTCTTCGCTCGAATTCATCACGAACGGACCGTACTGCGCGATCGCCTCGCGCAGCGGCTTGCCGGCGATGATCAGCACCCGTGCGGCCGTCGACGCACGCAGCACGACACCGTCGCTGTCCGCCTCGTTGTCGAGAATGGCCATGCGGTTCAGCGGCACCCTGGTGCCGGCGATCTCCACGTCGCCCCGATAGACGTAGACGAAAGCGTTGTGCGACGCCGGCAGTGCTTGCGCGAACGTGGTGCCCGCCGGAATCGCGACGTCGACGTACAGCGGTTCGGTCACTTCGCGTTGCACGGCGCCGTCGACGCCATGACTCCGGCCCGCGATCACGCGCACCTTCGCGCCGTCCGCGGTCGCGAACTCCGGAATTTCCGTGCTCTGGATGTCGCGATACCACGGTGCCCGCATCTTGTCCTTCGCAGCGAGATTGAGCCATAGCTGGAAGCCTTCCATGCGGCCGTCTTCCTGCTCCGGCAACTCCGAATGGATGACGCCGCGTCCGGCGGTCATCCACTGCACGCCGCCATTCTGCAGCAGTCCTTCGTGACCGGCGCTGTCGCGATGGCGCATGCGCCCGGCGATCATGTAGGTGATCGTTTCGAAGCCGCGATGCGGATGATCGGGAAAGCCGCCGATGTAATCCTGCGGATTATCGGTGCCGAATGCGTCGAGCATGAGGAACGGATCGAGCCGGCGCTGCAGCGGCTGCGTCAGGACGCGCGTCAGCTTCACACCGGCGCCATCCGACGTCGCCTCGCCGCTGATCAGCCGCTCGACGGTTCGCGACCGTTGCACGGTCTCGGGTTGGGCATTGATGGCAGTGTTCGTCATTGGGTTCTCCATGAAGAAGGAATGCATCGAATCGTTTGACCGGAGGGTTCTCGTCCGATTCGCTACGCGGTCACGGCTTCCTCGATCTGCTCATACGCGGAAGCGATCGCACTGTGTTCGGCGTCGACGCCCATCGACAGGCCCTCCGCGTAAACGAAATGCACATCGGTGAGACCGAGGAACGTGAGCACGGTCTTCAGATACGGCACCTGCGTGTCGGCCGGCGTGTTGCGATACTTGCCTCCGCGCGTCAGTGCGACATAGACCTTCTTGCCCTTGAGCAGGCCCTCCGGTCCGGTCGCGGCATAGCGGAACGTTACGCCGGCCCGCGAGATCGCGTCGATCCAGTTCTTCAACGGCGCCGGCACGCCGAAGTTGTACATCGGCACGCCGAGCACGACGATGTCGGCGCGTTGCACCTCCGCGATCAGCGCGTCGTCGAGCGCCACGCGATCGGCCTGTTCGACGGTGCGCTTGTCGGCTGGCGTGAACAACGCGTCGAGCGCCGGCTCGTCGAGTATCGGGTGCGGCGTGTCGTTGAAATCGCGCACGGCGAGCGTCGCCTCGGGATGATCGGCTTTCAAGCGCGCGACGATGCGGTTTGCGAGCCGCGTCGAATGTGACGCGTCGCGGCGCGCACTGGAATTGATTTGCAGGATGTTCATCATTTCGCTCCGTGGGTGGTGGGCTGGCACGTAGCGAATATATTTGTTGCTGAGCGCGAGCAGAAGACGTTGAAATGGATTACATTGTTCCATGAGTGCGACAATAGTCCAGGATCGCCATTCGGAGGCAAGCGTGACCGTAGAGCCGAACGACCTCGTCGTCTTTGCCCATGTGGTGGATGAAGGCAGCTTTTCACGCGCCGCCGAGCGCCTCGGCCTTCCCAAGTCGACGATTTCGCGGCGCGTAGCGGCGCTCGAGACCCAGTTGGGAGAGCGCCTGCTGCTGCGCACGACACGCAAGCTGACGGTCACCGACTTCGGGCGTGCCGTGCTCGATCACGCGCATCACGTCGTCGAGGATGTCGCCGCGGCCACCTCGCTCGCCCAGAATCGCCAACTGGAGCCGAGCGGCCGCCTTCGCGTCACCGTGCCGGGGGACTTTGCCAATCTCGTGCTCGGCCCGCTGTTCGCGCAATTCGTGCTCCGCTACCCGGCGATCACGCTCGAGGTCGACCTCTCGGCGCGCTTCGTGGACCTGATCGGCGAGAACTTCGACCTCGCCATCCGCATGGGCGAACTGCGTGACGATGCGTCGCTTGCGGCGCGCCGGATTGCGACCTTCAGTGGCAGCCTGTATGCGGGACCCGCGTATGTTGCGCGCCGCGGCACACCCTCCGAACCCGAAGCGCTGATGGAGCACGAGGCGCTGACCATCCTGTCGCGCACCGGCGAACCGCTGCCCTGGGTCCTGGTGCGCGACGACGAGCACTGGGAAGGCGTTCCGCCGGGCCGGGCGACGGCCAATTCACCCGAGCTCCTGATGCGCATGGCGTTGCAGGGTGCCGGCATCACGGTTATCAACGATCACTTCGCGCTCCCGTACCTGGAGCGCGGCGATCTCGTCCAGGTTCTTCCCGAGTGGCATACGCCGCCGGTCGCGGCGTGGGCCGTCTTCCCGGGACGCCGGCTGATGCCGGCGCGCACGCGCGCGCTGCTCGACGCGCTGGCGGCAACGTTCACCGCGGAGGAGTGTCAGGCGGTCGACGCCGAGATACGCGAAACCAAGGCCCGGTTGGGAGAAACACGCGCTCGTCAAAGTCGCTGACGGCGTCGGCGCAAGCTTGCAAAAAACGATTGCGTGAGCATGAATTTGTCCGTTCGTCGTTAACCCGCGGGTGGCGGTCGAGCCGAAACAATCGAAACAAATCGGCTTTCGCACTGAAATTCCACCGCATTGCGCGCTCGCTAACCTTGGCATCGACGTCGCCGTTGATCACAACGAGACGCCGGAATTGCTGTCGTTGCTGACGCTGACAACCGGCGTCGACGACACGCGAACAAGGAGAAAGCCAATGCAAGCGAAACTACGCAAAACGCTGACAGGCGGGCTGGTGCCGATCATTCTGGCACTGGCGACGATGCAAGCCGCCGCGGCCCAATCCATGGATTCGATGACCCACGCGTCCCATTCCGCGGCGGACGGAAACGCGGGCAGCCCGTCGCTGTTTGGCAAGGTCCGCGCCGCCACGCGTCGATTTCTGGATGTCAACGTCGCGATGCACGAGGGATGGGTACCGGCGACGCCATGCGTCAGCGGACCCGACGCGGGCGCCATGGGCGTGCACTTCGTTCTGCCAGGTCGCCTGGCGGACGGCATGGTGAATCCCGATGAACCCGAGGCTCTGATTTACGAGCCGATGGCCAACGGGGCATTGCGCCTGGTCGGCGTCGAGTTCATCGTGTTCGCGAGCGATTGGGCGCGCCTTCATACCGACGGCACCACGCCGGCGGTGGACGGGCATCTGACGAACTTCGTGTCCGAGCCCAATCGCTTCGGCCTGCACGCGTTCTACGAGTTGCACGTATGGGCCTGGGAGAACAACCCAAGCGGAACGTTCGCTGACTGGAACACGAACGTATCGTGCGATAACCAACCCGGGGGATGACCGGCGCGCTGCGGCCATCGATTCCATGCTGCAGGAGGCCGCGCGAAGCAGCCTCACGGCCGATAGCGCAGACCCTCCGGAATCACCCAACGCTCGCCGACCCGAAACGCCCCCTCGATCAGCAACGCGAGTGCTGCTGCCGGGAAGGCGCCGGCGAGCAGCATCGCGTGATCGTTCAACGCGAGCCCGGTGACGATCCGTTCGCCGTAGCCGCCGGCGCCGATGAATGCCGCGATCGTCGCCGTGCCGACGTTGATGACGGCCGAGGTCTTGATCCCGGCCATGATTGTCGGCGCGGCGAGTGGCAACTCGACTTGCCGCAGCACCGTGCCATTGCGCATGCCGAGCGACAACGCTGCCTCCTTCATTCCGCGCGGGATCTGCGCGAGCGCGGCGTGCGTGTTGCGCACGATCGGCAGCAGTGCGTACAGTGCGAGCGCGATGAACGCCGGTACGACACCGATGCGGCCAGTCAGTGGAATCAGTATCGCCAGCAGCGCGAGGGAAGGGATGGTCTGCACGACACCGGTGGCACCCAACACCGCGCCCTCGATTGCCGGATGCCGTGCGGCGACGATGCCGAGCGGAATGCCAACGACGATGCTCGCCGCAAGCGACACGAACACGAGGCCGAGATGCTCGAGCGTCAGGCGGCCGAAATCGGCGGCGAAGAGCTTCTGCCAGAAGCCGTCGGGTGTCGAGCGCTGCGTCGCTGCACCAGGCTTGGCCTCGCGCCCCGCGCGCTGCGCGACGAAAGCGGCGGCGATCGAGGCGAAATCCTTGCCGTCGAGCTCCGCGGCTGCGTTCATCCGCCGCATCGATGCATCGTCGATGCTGCCTGCGAGCCGCGTCAACGCCTGCCAGGTCCGCGGCAGCCGTTGCGGCAGATCGGACCGGTAAAGGAGCACGGCCTCGTAAGGCGGGAAGTAATGCCGATCGTCGGCGAGCACTGTCAGGCCGTACTTGTCGATCTTCGCGTCAGTGGAATAGATGTCGATCACGTCCACTTGCTTTTGCGCGATCGCTTCGTACGCCAGGCCGTGATCGAGCCCTCTTGGCGTCGCGAAGGGCAGGCCGTACGTTTGCTTCAATCCGGGCCAGCCGTCCGCGCGGCCGATGAACTCCTGCGACAGGCCGAGCCGCAGCTCGGGATGCGCCGCGAGGTCGGACAGGCGCGAGATGCCTTTCGAGCGCGCGTCGTCGCCGCGCATCGCAAGCGCATAGGTGTTGTTGAACCCGAGAGGCACCGCCACCGACAGTCCCATCGGCGCGAGCGCCGCGTCGAGCTCGGCGAGCGGCGGCACGGTGTCGAGCTTGAGGATTTCCTTTGCGATGGTGCCCGTGTACTCGACGTAGACGTCGATGTTGCCCGACGTGAGCGCGTTCAGCACGATGGCGGTGTTGCCCAGTCCCTGCTGATGGACGACCTGCGTTTCGCCAGCCGCCTCCGCGGTCTGCTTGACGATTTCGCCGAGGATGTACGACTCGGTGAAGCGCTTCGAGCCGACGTTGAGCGGCGCGGCGAGCACGCCGGCTGCACCCAGGGCGAGCATCGCCAGACCCATCCGAAGTCCAGGAATCATGTCGCGTGCACGCGGCCCGGCAGTGTGCCCGAGTGGCCCAAACGTCGCAGCATACCCATACCCGGCGGCGCACGCGAGCCGAAGCGTCGTGCGTTGCCGTCGGGGGCTTCGCACCGTGGCCCTCGGCCCGATCGTTTGCTTGTTGAAATGAAGGCGACTAGGATCGACCATCGTCGCGCGCCCGGCGGTGCGCGAGCATTCACGTCAACGGGTCCTGCTCCCGGATGCCCTCGATCTTCGACGCCATAGTCATCGGAACCGGCCAGGCCGGTCCCCCGCTGGCCGCGCGCCTCGCACACGCCGGCATGAAAGTCGCCGTGGTGGAGAAGCACAGGTTCGGCGGCACTTGCGTGAACGACGGATGCACGCCGACGAAGGCGATGATCGCAAGCGCGTATGCGGCCCACATGGCGAGACGCGCAGGCGACTACGGCGTAATGCTCGACGCGAGTCCGCGTGTCGACATGAAGCAGGTCAAGGTGCGCAAGGATGAAATCGTCCGCGGTTCACGCGACGGCGTCGAGCAGTGGATGCAGGGGCTGAACGATGCAACGGTGTACCGTGGGCACGCGCGATTCGTCGGACAGAACGCGGTCAGGGTCAACGACGACGAGCTTTCTGCCGACATGATCTTCGTCGATGTCGGGGGGCGCCCGCGCGTTCCCAAAATGCCGGGACTCGACAGCGTGGCGTACCTGACGAACGTGACGATGATGGATCTCGATTGCGTGCCCGAGCATCTCGTCGTCGTCGGCGGAAGTTACGTCGGGCTCGAGTTTGCGCAAATGATGCGCCGCTTCGGCAGCCGGGTGACCGTGGTCGAGATGGGTCCGCGGCTCGTGGCGCGGGAAGACGAGGACGTGTCGCTGGCCATCCAGGATTTCCTGCACGCGGAGGGACTCGAGCTGCGCCTCGGCGCGCAATGCGTGAGCGTGCGGAAGGAGGCAGACGGTCTTTCCGTCGGGCTGCAGTGCACGGAAGGCGCGCCGCGCGAATCGGCCACGCACCTGCTGCTCGCGATCGGGCGCGTCCCGAACACCGACGATCTCGGGCTCGAGCGCGCGGACATCAGGACCGACAAGCACGGCTACATCGAGGTCGACGAGGCGCTGCGTACCTCGAACCCTCGCGTCTGGGCGCTCGGCGACTGCAACGGCAAGGGCGCGTTCACGCACACGGCCTACAACGATTACGAGATCGTTGCCGACAACCTGCTCTCGAACTCGAATCGAAAGTACACCGACCGCATTCCCGTGTATGCGCTGTACACCGACCCGCCGCTCGGCCGCGTCGGCATGAGCGAGGCCGAGATACGAAAGGCCGGCATCGACGCACTGGTCGGCAAACGCCCGATGACGCGTGTTGCACGTGCGATCGAGAAGGGCGAGACGCGCGGCTTCCTCAAGATCCATGTCGAGCGGGGCTCGAAGCGTATCCTCGGCGCGTCACTGCTGGGCACGGGTGCCGACGAGGCGGTCCACTCGCTGATCGACGCCGTGTACAGCAAGATGCCTTGCACCGAATTCCAGCGCCACGTGCGCATTCATCCCAACGTGAGCGAGCTTCTGCCGACGGTGCTGGAAGACCTGACGCCGCTGGGATGAGCCACTCACCACGCTCGCTGCCGCCCAACGGCCTGGTCAGTCGTTTCGGGGCGGCTCTTCCCGACTGAGATGAGTTCGCGCCGCGTGCAACCGTCCGGCTCCGAACGGTTGATGCGCCGCCGCGCGGTGCTTGCAGCAACCATCCTCGGCTCGAGCCTCGCCTTCACCGACGCAGCGGTGGTGAATATCGCGCTGCCCGCATTGCAATCGGCATTCAACGCGTCCGCGGCCATCGTGCAATGGGTGATGAACGCGTATCTGCTGATGCTCGGCGCCCTGGTGCTCGTCGGCGGAGCGGCCGCCGACCGCTATGGACGCAAGCGCATCTTCGTGCTGGGCGTCGTGGTTTTCGCGGCCGCGTCGCTGGCATGCGCGGTTGCCCCGACGGTGTGGCTGCTCGTCGTCGCGCGCGGTTTGCAGGGGCTGGGCGCGGCGTTGCTCACGCCGGCGAGCCTCGCGTTGCTCGGCGCCAACTTCACCGAGGCCGAACGCCCGCGCGTTTTCGGTATCTGGGCAGGCGCGGGGGCGCTGACGACGGCCCTCGGGCCCGTGCTGGGTGGCTGGCTCGTCGACACGATCGGATGGCGCACGATCTTCCTGATCAATTTACCGGTGGCAGCGCTGACGGTGTTCATCGCGTTGCGCTCGGTGCCCGAGAGCCGTGACGATAACGCACGCGCGCTCGATATTCCAGGAACGCTGGCCGCCATATCGGGATTGGGCGCACTGACTTATGGCCTGACGGTGGCGAGCGGCAACGGCTGGACCGGCGCAACGCGCGCATGGATCATCGCGGGTGGCGTTCTGCTCGCGGGTTTTCTCGTGCTCGAGCGGCACAGCCGCGCGCCGATGATGCCGCTCGAGCTGTTTCGCTCACGTTCGTTCGCGAGCCTCAACGCGATGACGTTTCTGCTCTACTTTGCGCTGAGCGGCACGCTCTTCCTGCTGCCGTTCGAGCTGATCCGTCTCGAGGGCTACAGCGCCACCGCAGCCGGTGCGGCACTCCTGCCGTTCGCGCTCGTGATGGGACTGTTCTCGTCCAGTGCGGGACGAATGGCGACGCGCATCGGAACACGCCTGCAGCTCAGCGTCGGTCCACTGGTCGCCGGCGCCGGCATCGCGTGGCTCGGCCTCGCGGGTATCGACGCCGGCTACTGGGCGGCGCGATTGCCCCCGCTGCTCGTCCTCGCGGTGGGCATGACGCTCACGGTCGGGCCGCTTACGGCCGCGGTGATGAGCGCCGTCGACGCGCGACATACCGGCGTGGCCTCGGGAATCAACAATGCGGTAGCGCGCATCGGCGGGATGATGGCGGTTGCGTCGCTGACATTGGTTGTTGCGATTGTTGCGTCGGCGGAATCGGGTCCTGCCCGTGACGTGCTTGCAGCCGTGGATCGGGACGGTTTCCATCGCGGCTTTCGTGCGGCCATGATGGCAGCGGGAGCATGCGCGGCGCTTGGTGGCATGTTGATCGCGATCATGCTCACGCCAGTGCGGAATCGATAAGGCTATCGACCGCCTTTATCGCCATATCAGCAATATTGTCCGCCGCTTCGGCGGGTTGTGCGCTAACGTAGTCTGCGTCATCAACGGCCATCCACATCGACATGTCCGGTCTCGTTCCACCGCATGGCGGCCGCGGTTTGCGGCCGCTGCAGTTGCAAGGCGAGCGCTGCGCGCAGGAAGCGGCCCGGGCGCAGACGCTGCGCACGATCCGCGTCACGTCGCGCGAAAAAGGCGACCTCGTGATGCTCGGCATCGGCGGCTTCACGCCGCTCGACGGCTTCATGACGCATGCCGACTGGAAGGGCGTGTGCGACGACATGCGCACCGCCGACGGTCTGTTCTGGCCGATACCGATCACGCTTTCCACCGACGCGACGACGGCCGATGCGATCGCGCCGGGGGACGATGTGGCGCTGATCGATCCCGACGACGCGAGCGTGCTGGCCGTGCTGCGCGTCAGCGAAAAATACCGGATCGACAAGGCGCACGAATGCCTGTCGGTGTTCAAAACGACCGACACCGCCCACCCGGGTGTGCAGATGGTGATGCGCCAGGGCGACGTCAATCTCGCCGGCAGCGTGCATGTGCTCGGCGACGGCGGATTCGGCGCGGGCTACGGCGCGCTTTTCATGACGCCGGCGCAAACGCGTGCCGAGTTCGAGCGGCTCGGCTGGTCGCGCGTGGCCGCCTTCCAGACGCGCAACCCGATGCATCGGTCGCACGAATATCTCGCGAAGATCGCGATCGAGGTCTGCGACGGCGTTCTCGTGCATTCGCTGCTCGGTCAGGTGAAGGCCGGCGACATACCGGCCGAAGTGCGCACGCGGGCGATCGGCGTGCTGATCGAGCGGTACTTCCGTGTCGGTACCGTGCTGCAGGCCGGCTATCCGCTTGACATGCGCTACGCGGGTCCGCGCGAGGCGCTGTTGCACGCGCTGTTTCGCCAGAACTACGGCTGCGCCTACCAGATCCTCGGCCGCGATCACGCCGGCGTCGGCAGCTATTACGGCCCGTTCGACGCGCATCGCATCTTCGACGAGATTCCGCGCGACGCACTCGTGATCGAGCCGCTGAAGATCGACTGGACCTTCTGGTGCTACAAATGCGCCGGGATGGCATCGGCGCGCACGTGTCCGCACGACGATGCGGACCGCTTGCTCGTGTCGGGCACGAAGCTTCGCAAGTGGCTGTCCGAAGGCAGTCCGGTGCCCGCGGAATTCAGCCGGCCCGAAGTGCTCGAGGTCCTGCGCGCGTATTACGCGTCGCTTGGCGAGCACGAACGGGTGGAAGTGAAGCTCAGCGGCCACTCCGCGCGCTGATCGGCGGCCGGCAATCGTTCTGACGACACTGCGCTGCGCGGTGTGTCACTGGGCCGCAATGCGGCGTCTGGCGGTCGGCCGCAATGCGGCGCGGGTCAGTCGGCCGCGAGCCGGCTTTCGCGTGCCCGCGTCGCATCGAGCCGTTCCTTTGCGAAGGCGACGAAGCCGTTGACGATCCGAGAGTGAAACCGCTCCTTCGGATAGACGACAGACAAGTGGCGGATCAGCGGCGGGTCGAGGGGAATCTGCACGAGCTCGCCGAGGCGCACCTCCTTCTCCGCGGTCGCTCTCGACATGATGGAATAGCCCAGTCCGGTGGCCACGAGGCCCTTGAGCGCTTCCGGACTGCTCGCTTCCATGACGACCTGCAGCGCGTCAGGCGAAAGCCCGCCCTTCTGCAGGTAGTGGTCGATGACCTCGCGCGTGCCGGATCCCGACTCGCGGCTGATGTAGGCGTGCTCGCATAACGATTTCAATGCCACCGCGCGTTCCCGCGCCAGCGGGTGCGAAGGCGCGCAGACGACCTGCAGCTCATCCTTGCAGCACACGTCCGTCACCAGCGTCGGGAGGTGAGAGTCGCCTTCGATGAATCCGAGATCGAGGGAGCGCTCTGCGACGCGCGCCTGCACGGCTTCCGAATTCGCTACGCTGAGCCGCGGCACGATTCCCGGGTGGCGCACCTTGTATTCGCCGAGGATCCTCGGCAGCAGGAACTCGGCGATGGTCGTGCTGGCCCCGATCAGCAGCGGACCCACTTCCTGTCCGCTCACTTCCTTCAATCGCGTGCCGAGCTCGGCCGACAGCCCGAGAATGCGCTCCGCATAGTCGAGGGCGATGACGCCGGCAGGCGTGAGCGTGATGCGTCCGTTCACCCGGTCGAAGAGGCGCGTATTGAATTGCTCCTCGAGCTGGCGAATCTGGAACGTCACCGCCGGCTGCGTCATGCATAGCGCGTCGGCCGCCTTGGTGAACGACCGGTGCTTGGCGACGGCGTGAAAGGCCTGCAGGCGACGATCCGCCATGTTTGCATTCGCTGTAATCGTGTGTCAGGGCACATGATACGCGGTCGACCTCGACGCCCGACGCTCGCAAAGCCGTTGCGCCTGCCGCGCCGGCCCCTCGCACGTGCACTATTGCGCGTCGAGGGTTCGCAGGTCGAAGCGCATCGTGTCGAGATCGCCGAGAATCCACGTGGCGGGTGCTGCAAGCCCGGCCACGGTGCCGGGATTCACGAGCCACGTCTCGCCGTGCTTCACGTTGCGCACACGGTCGACGGCGGCCACGTGGGAGTGGCCGCAGCACACGAGGTCCCAGTCGCCGGTGCATGCCATCGCATAGCCGTATTCGGGATAGTGAACGACGAAAATCCGGCGTCCGCCCAGTTCGATGCGCGCATCGGCCCCGTGATACTGCAGCATGCCATCGCTGTCGCGTGACCAGCGGCTGAGCGACACCGGATCGCCGAGATTGTTGCCGTGAATGACGTGCAACGGCAACCCCACGTTCATCGCGGCGCGCAGGGTTTGCGTGCCGATGACGTCGCCGCAATGGATTACCGCGGCCGCGCCTTCCGCGGCGGCTTCACGCACCGCGCGCGCAAGCCCCTCCGCGCGGTCGTGACTGTCGGACACGATGCACAGCTTCATCGGCCGATGATAGCCGATGTCCGCGCGGTCATGCGGAGCGCAGGCGCAACGCGTTGCTGATGACCGAAACCGAGCTCAGCGACATGGCTGCCGCCGCAATCAGCGGCGACAGCAGCACGCCGAGGAACGGGTAGAGGATGCCGCCCGCGATGGGTACGCCGAGCGCGTTGTACACCAGCGCGAACGACAGGTTCTGGTACATGTTGCGCACGGTCGCGTCCGACAGCCCGCGCGCCCGCGCAATGCCGCGCAGATCGCCCTTCACGAGCGTGACGCCGGCGCTGCTCATCGCCACGTCGGTGCCGGTCCCCATCGCGATGCCGACGTCGGCGCGCGCGAGCGCCGGTGCGTCGTTGATGCCGTCGCCGGCCATCGCAACGACGCGACCCTTCCGCTGGAGATCGGCGATCAGGTCGGCCTTGTCCTGCGGGCGAACTTCGCCGCGAAAGTCGTCGATTCCCAGTCGCCGTGCGACGGCGCGCGCCGTCGCCACGCCGTCGCCCGTGGCCATGATCACCCGGATGCCGGCGTCGTGCAGCGCGGCGATGGCCGCGGGTGTGGACTCCTTGATCGGATCGTGCACGGCGAGGAGTCCGGCGAGACGGCCGTCGACGCCGAGGAACACGACGCTGCCGCCGTCTTCGCGCAGCTGCTCGGCTTCGGCGCCGAGCACGGCCGTGTCGGCGCCCGCCTCGCGCATCAGGACGGCATTGCCGAGTGCGACGGCGCGTCCCTCGACGCTGCCACGCACGCCGATGCCCGTCGAAGACTCGAATCCGTCGGGCTTCGCAAGCGGGAGTCCGCGCTCGCGCGCCGCCTGAACGATCGCGTTGGCGAGCGGATGTTCGCTTCCCTGGTCGATGCTGGCCGCGATGCGCAGGACGTCGTCGTCGGAGAACGGTGCAACGCCGACGGCGCGGGCGAACACCGGCCGGCCGAGCGTGAGCGTGCCGGTCTTGTCGACGATCAGCGTATCGACGCGGCGCAGCGTTTCGAGTGCCGCCGCATCGCGGAACAGCACGCCGCTGGTTGCGCCCCGTCCGGTGGCGACCATGATCGACATCGGCGTTGCGAGGCCGAGCGCGCACGGACACGCGATGATCAGCACCGACACCGCATTCAGCACCGCATAAACGCCGCGTGGTTCGGGTCCCGCGAACCACCATGCGATTGCGGTGAGCAGGGCGACACCCAATACCGCCAGCACGAACCAGCGCGCGACGCGGTCGGCCAGCCGCTGCGTCGGCGCGCGGCTGCGCTGCGCCTGCGCCACCATCTGCACGATTTGCGCGAGCACCGTCTGCGAACCGATCTTCTCCGCGCGCATGACGAGGCTGCCCGTGCCGTTGATCGTGGCGCCGATCAGTTTCGCGCCCGCCCGTTTCTCGACGGGGATCGGCTCGCCTGTCAGCATCGATTCATCGACGCTCGAGCTGCCGTCGGTGACGGTTCCGTCGACCGGCACTTTCTCGCCGGGGCGCACACGCAGGATGTCGCCGAGCTGCACATCGGACAGCGCGACATCCGCCTCGGTGCCGTCGGACGCGATGCGCCGCGCGGTCTTCGGCTGCAGGCCCAGCAGCGCGCGGATGGCGGCCGACGTTTGCGAGCGTGCGCGAAGCTCGAGAATCTGTCCGAGCAGGGTCAACGACACGATCACCGACGCCGCCTCGAAATACACGCCGACGCGTCCCGCGGCGCGAAATTCGGCGGGAAAGAGCTGCGGCGCGACCGTGGCCAGCACACTGTAGACGTAAGCCGCGGCGACGCCGATGCCGATCAGCGTCCACATGTTCGGGCTGCGGTTGCGGATCGAGTCGATACAGCGCACGAAGAACGGCCACCCGGCCCATAGAACGACGGGCGTCGCCAGGACGAGCTCGATCCACGACATCGCGGCGGGTGAGGCCGGCATCACGGCATGCGCGCCCATCGCGAGTGCGACACCGACGAGCGTGAGCGGCAGTGTCCACCAGAATCGCCGCTTGAAGTCTTCGAGCTCGGGGTTGCGCTCCTCGGTGGCTGTCGGCATCTCGGGCTCGAGCGCCATGCCGCAGATCGGGCAGTTGCCCGGTCCGGGCCGGCGAACGGCCGGATGCATCGGACACGTGTAGATCGCCGCCGTGCTCGCAGTTTGCGAAGCGCTCGAAGCGTTCGATGCGCCGTGACTGCTCGATGCGCCGTGACTGCTCGATTCGCCGTGACTGCTCGATGCGCCGTGACCGCTCGATGCGCCGTGACCGCTCGATGCGCCGTGACCGCTCGATGCGCTCGCGCTGCCTTTCAGGTACTGCTCGGGGGCCGCGCGGAAGCGCTCCGCGCAACGCGCGCTGCAAAAGCGGTATTCGCTGTTCCTGTACGTGTAGCGGTGCGCCGACGAAGCGGTCACCCGCATGCCGCACACCGGATCGATAGATGATTGTTGTGCGGCGTCGCTCTCGTTCATGAGCGTGCCGCTAGGTGGCGGCCGCGCGCGCCGTCCCGCCGTGTGCCGCCGACCACTCGCCCGGCTGATGCAGGAACCGCTCGACTTCGCCGAGCGTGCTCGTGTCGAAGTACCGGTACTTCTTCGCCGCCGCGAGCACGTCCCACCACGTGGCGAGGCAATGGTGCGTGACGCCGAGATCGGCCAGGATCTTCTCGCTCTCGGCGAAGATCGCGTAATAGAAGATCACGAACACGTGGTCGACGCGCGCGCCGGCGCCGCGCAGCGCTTCGCAGAAATTGATCTTGCTGCGTCCGTCGGTGGTGAGGTCCTCGACGAGCAGCGCGCGCGCGCCGTCGGCAAGGTGACCTTCGATCTGCGCGTTGCGGCCGAATCCCTTCGCCTTCTTGCGCACGTACTGCATCGGCAGTCCCAGCGCTTCGGCAATCCACGCGGCGAACGGGATGCCCGCAGTCTCACCGCCGCACACCGCGTCGACCGACTCGAACCCGATTTCGCGGAATATCGTCGAACAGCTGAAGTCGATCAGCGTCCTGCGCACCCGCGGGTAGGAAATGAGCTTGCGGCAGTCGATGTAGACCGGGCTCGCCCAGCCCGACGTGAAGATGAACGGCTTGTCGGCATTGAACAGCACCGCCTCGATCTCGAGGAGCATTTTCGCCGTCGTCTCGGCGACGAGGGAACGATCTGCAAAGCTGACACCCGCGGCCATGAGCGCACTCGTGGATCCATCGAAGGCGCAATTATGTCATGGCGCTACGCGGCGCCCGGAGCGGTCGGCCGCGCGAGATAACGCTTGTCGAGCATCAGGTGAATGCCCTTGTTGCCGTTGACGACCTGCGTCACGCGCAGATCTCCCGCAAGGCTCAACAAGGAAAAGGCCTGGTACCGGTCGACGCCGGTGCGCTCGCAAACGACGTCGAGCATCTGCCGCAGCGCGATCTTCACGCAGACGTCGAGATCGGGATCGAAGGCCATCGTGATCATGTGCGTCGGCGTTTCGGCGCGGGGCCATTCGAGCGGCATATCGTCGAGGAGCGTCAGGCAAAACGTGCCGATCAGTCCCGTTTCGACCGCAGTTACGCACACCTCGCCGTCGCCCTGCGCGCCGTGTCCGTCGCCGACGGAGAAGAGCGCGCCGTCGGTGAAGATCGGCAGGTAAAGCGTCGAGCCGGCGACGAGCTCCTTGTTGTCGATGTTGCCTCCGTTGCGCCGCGGCGGTGGCGTCGGCAGGGTGCCCCAGGCACGCGGCGGTGCCACGGCCATCACGCCGAAGAAGGGCCGGAACGGCACTTCCTGGCCCCACGGCAGACGCCACATTCCGCTCGCACGGTCGAGCGCGATATGGGTGACGCGGGTTTCCGTGAAGTCGTCGGGCAACGCGCCGGCCTGCGGGCGCACCACGTTGTGGCCCCAGTCGTAATGCGGCTCGACCGCTTCGATGTCGATGCGCAACGTCTGGCCGGGCTTCGCCCCGCGTATTGCCACGGGACCGGTGCACATGTGGCCGAAGAATCGCTGCGGACCGTTCGCCGCGTGGATCGCGGGCAGTGCGGGCGGATACACGAAGGGCGGAGGGGGCAGCAGCTCGGGCGAACCGGACACCGTCGAAATAATCACCCGATCGCCGCTGTCGATGGTGAGCACCGGCGCGAGCCGGGCGTCGAAGTAGCCCCAGTGAACGGTTTCGGGGCCGGCGTCGAGACGCGCAACGGACGCGTTGTCATTGACCGTCATGGCTTCCTCGTCGAGGTCGGTTGTGTCAGCCGCCGGCGAATTTTCACCAGCAGCACGCGTGGGACGGATCGAAGCTCGCCGCGACGTGATGGGCGAGCGTCGACAGCGTCGCGGGCAGGGTCGGGTTCTGCGCGATCCCGACGCGCAACCGGTCCATGAGCTCCGACTTGAGCGCCGGCAGATCGATTCCCGGCACTTGCCCGCGGCGCACGATCGACTTGCCGGCAACGATCAGCTCGTCGATATGCTGCGCCGTGGCGCGCGAGAACAGGAGGTCGCCCGGATCGAGATCCGGGACGAGGCGATCGTCGTCGATGCGATCCCAATCGAGGACGAGCACATCCGCCGGGTTCCCGGGCACAAGGGCAGCATCGTCGTCGCAATTCAGCACGGCGCGGCGACCGTTCGCGAACGCCATCGCCAGGAGCGCGCCGCGATCGACATCGATACTGAAACCCGTTCCGCCGTGCAGCAGGCCGGCGAGGCGCAGCTCCCGTAACGCGTCGTCGTCCTCATCGAGTGCCAGCCCGTCGAGGCCGAGTGCGACGCGGCACCCCGCGGTGACCATCGCGGCAACCGGTGCGATGCCCGAACGGATGCCGAGGTTGGAGCTCGTGTTGACGGCAATCGTCGCGCCGCGCGCCGCGATCAATTCGAGTTCGGCCTCGCGCGCCCACGTGCAATGCGCGAGGGTCAACCGCGGGCTCAGCAGGCCGATCTCGTCGAGATAGTTGACGATGCCCTGCGCATAGTTGGCATCGGCCCATGCGCGCTGGTACCGCGTTTCGAGCAGATGCATGTGGACGCGCCGGCCGGTGCGCGCGGAAGCGTCCGCCACGGCGCGCAACAATTCAGGCGAGCACCACTGCACGCCGGCCGGACCGTACTGGACGTTGAAATCGGGCCGATCGCACGCCGCTGCGATGGCATCGACGCGTGCCATCAACTCGGCAACGGGAAGCGGCGGCCCGCAGAAGCGCTTTTCCACGTCGGTGCGAACACCGCTCGGCAGCGCGGCGAGCACCCGCTCGGACGGGCCGTAAACGAGCGGATTGATGTCGCGCAACGCCACCGCGAATCCGACACGAACGCCGACATCGCGCGCGGCACGGGCAACCTGTTGCACTTCGGTAACGAGATCGGTGATGCCCTGCACGCGGGTGTAGTGAATCATCACCGTTCCGGCTCCGCCGAGCGCGCTTCGCGCCAGCGATACGGCCGCGGCGGTGTACGCATCGACGGGCGGCAGCATCGCCATGTAATGCAGCCAGATCTCCAGCGGCTTCCCTGCCGCGCCGAAGGAGCTGGAGCGCACGGTGCGCGCGTGGTCGTGTGCATTGACCAGTGCGGGAAGCGCGAGAATCGCGCGGCACGCGCCGCTGTCGCACCGGTCGACGGCGACGATGTGCTCGCCGTCCAGCCTGAGGCTGCGATTGCGAGCGACACCTGCGCTCGCATCGGGAAGAATGAACCTGCAATCGATGCTGCGCATCAGGCATCGCTCCCGTCGTCTCGAATGCGCATGATGTCGACCGCCGGCGCGTGC
>Ga0207657_10000150_pt1 | contig 70716 bp, 72 predicted proteins | sample KBSC33metaG_FD_184316 | JGI IMG/M metagenome (GOLD analysis project Ga0207657, IMG submission 184316) | Corn rhizosphere microbial communities from Kellogg Biological Station, Michigan, USA - KBS C3-3 metaG (SPAdes) (version 2) | ecosystem: Host-associated > Plants > Roots > Rhizosphere > Soil ...
CGCTGAACTAGCGGCTAGCTCCGCACGTCGACGTCGCCCGGCGGGCGAAGATCCGAGCAGTCGACGAGGACGGGGTCGAGGGCGCGCCCGCCCTCGTCCGGGACGGCGTCCCAGGCGCTGCGGTCGAGCGCCACCGGATGGCTGCGCACACCCTCGTACGACGCGGCCGCCACCGGAGCCTCGTGCGCGAGCAGGCGGTCGACCGCGCGGGGGTCGAGCCCGGGCCCGTCGGCGAGCACGATCACCGCGCGGGTCGTCTGCTCGCCGAGTGCCCGGAGCCCGCAGCGGAGCGAGACGCCGGGCCCGCGCTCCCAGCCCTCGCAGCGGACGAGGCGGGCGCCGCTTGCCGGTTCGAGCTCGTGTGCGCCCTCGACGACGACGATCTCGTCGACCGCGCTCGAGCGCAGCGCCGCCAGCACGGCCGGCAGGAGCTCGCGCTGCTTGACGCCGCCGTAGCGTGTCGAGGCGCCGGCGGCGAGCACCACTGCGCCGGTTCGGCTACGCAACCTCGACGGTCGCCTTCTCGATCTCGACGGTCTCCGTCGGGGTTCCCTCGCCGCCGGACGCCGGGTCGCCGAGCTTGCCGATCGCCTCGACGACCGGCAGGCCGCTCACGACCTGGCCGAGCACGGCGTAGTCCGGGGGCAGCTGTGCGTCCTGCGCCGTGACGACGAAGAACTGGCTGCCTGCCGCGCCGGCCGGCTCGTTCCCGGCCTTGGCCATCGCGACGAGGCCGAGTGTGTACCGGGTCGAGGCGGGCGGAGGGTCGACGGTGGTGTAGCCGGGACCGCCGGTGCCCGTGCCCGTCGGGTCGCCCCCCTGGACGACGAAGCCGGGCACGATCCGATGGAAGATCGTGCCGTCGAAGTAGCCCTTCCGCACCAGGCTGACGAACGACGCCGCCGTCTCGGGCGAGGTCTTGACGGCGAGCCGGATCGCGAAGCTGCCGCAGTTCGTCGTCAGGTGAACCGTGTACGTCTTCGTCGCGTCGAGGCGCGCAGAGGGCTTCGCCTCGTGGCGCTCCCTCGCCGTCGGCGGTGTCACCGCGACGCACCCGGAGGCGTCGGTCGAGGTGGCCGGCGCCGCCTTCTTGCCGCCGCAGCCGCCGAGCGCCAGGGTGGCGACGACGAGGGCCGCGGCCGCGACGACCCCGCGCCGGTCAACCGCGATGCCGGTCAACCCTGATGGAGCGCCGCCTCCGCGCGGCGAACGAGCGCCTTCGCCACGTCGACCTTGTACGCGTTCCGGGGCAGCGGCGTCGCCGCGTCGATGCTCCCCTCGAGCAGCCACGGGATCGGCGCGACACCGGCGAGCGCGACGCGTGTCTCGCCGCCGGTGCGGGCGGCGGCGACTCCGACGATCGGGAATGCCCAGCGCTTCCGCTCCATCGCCTTCAGGTAGACGGAGGTCTCCGGCGCAGGCACGTCGAGCTCGAGGATCACCTCTCCTTCGGCCAGCGTGGTCGTCATCCGGTCGTCCTCGGTCGGGAGCCGATAGAGCTCCGCCAGCGGGAGCTCGCGGCGGTTCGTGTGCAGGGTTGCGCCGAGGGCGAGCAGCGCGGCCGCGACGTCGGAGGGATGCGCCGACGCGCAGAAGTCGTTCGCGAAGATCGCGTGCTCGCGATGCTCCCCCTCGTGGGCGAAGCACTCCTCGCCGCCGTGCAGGCGGCAGGGCCAGTTCAGGCGCCAGTACCAGCAACGGGTCGACTGGAGCAGGTTGCCGCCGATCGACCCCATGTTGCGGAGCTGCGGGCTCGCCGCGAGCCTGCACGCCTCCCGGAGCGCCTCCGGCACCTGCGGGTCGCATTCGAGCTCGGCGAGCGTCGTGCCGGCCCCGATCCGGGAGCCGTCGATGCCGCGCGGCACGACGTCGCGGATGTCGACGACCGAGTCGCCCCGGAGAAGGCCGTTCCGGAGGAGCGGCACGAGCTCCGTCCCGCCGCTCAGGAGGAGACTGCCGTTCAGCTCGTCGAGGCTAGACGCGCGCCGGAGCTCCAACCTTCTCCTTTGCGGCCGCCTCGCGGAGCGCGCGCAGCATCTCCTCGCGGCTGATCGGCAGCTCGTGCACCTCGGCGCCGGTCGCGTCGCGGATGGCGTTCGCGATCGCGGCGGCGGTGGGGACGATCGGCGGTTCGCCGAGCCCTTTCGAGCCGAGGTTCGTCAGGTGGGTGTCGGGCTCGTCGACGAGCTCGCTGACGATCTCGGGCACGTCGGCGAACGTCGGGAGCTTGTACGCGTCCAGGCTCGTCGTCAGGATCTGGCCCGTCCGTGGGTCGTGCAGCCGGTGCTCCGAGAGCGTGTGCCCGATCCCCTGGATGATCCCGCCCTCGATCTGGCTGGACGCCCCGAGCGGGTTGATCACGCGCCCGACGTCGTGCACGGCTGCGACGCGGTCGACCCACACCTCGCCGGTCTCGACGTCGACCGCCACCTCCGCAACCTGCACGCCGAAGGTGAGCACCTGCATCCCGGCCGGGTTCGGGCCGCGCGCGCCCTTGCCGAGGATCTGCGCGTCCTCGAGCAGCTCGACGATCTCCGCGATCGACGCATCTGGCGTGCCGCGCTGCTCGGCGATCTCCTCGATCTGGCGTCGTGCGTCGGCGGCCGCAGCCCGGACCGCAGGCCCCATCGACGGCGTCGTCGAGGAGCCTGCCGAGATCGACGCAAACGGGCCGCGTGCCGAGTCGCCGAGCGACACGGTGACGTGAGCCAGAGGTATGCCGAGCTCCTCGGCTGCGATCTGGGCCATCGCCGTGCGGGTGCCGGTGCCGATGTCCTGCATCGCGGTGACGACGGTCGCGTGACCGTCCGAGCCGACGCGGATCCAGGCGTAGCTCGGCGGGCCGCCGCCGCCGTACCAGATCTGCGACGCCATCCCGACCCCGCGCTTCACCGTCCCGGTCGAGCGCGCGCGTACCTCGTGGCGTCGCTCCCAGTGCGGCTCGGCACGGCGGTAGCACTCGAGCAGGTTCTTGCCGCTGTAGGGACGGTCGTCCGAGGCGTCGTGATCGGTGTGGTTGCGGCGTCGCAGCTCGAGTGGGTCGATCTCGAGCCTCGCGGCCAGCACGTCGAGGAGCGCCTCGAGCCCGAACGTCCCCTCCACGAAGCCGGGGGCGCGGAACGCCTTCATCGGCGGCTGGTTGATCTTCGCGCCGTAGGTCGTCGTCTTCACGTTGTCGCAGGCGTAGAGCATCTGCATCGGGCCCTCGACCGGGGAGGACCAGCCGCTCCAGCCGGTGGCGTTCACGTACTCGCCGCCGAGCGCGGTCAGCGTGCCGTCGGCTTTGGCGCCGATCGTCAGCCGCTGGATCGTCGCGTTGCGGTTGCCGGTCGCGAGGTTCTCCTCGCGCCGGGTGAGCGCGCAGCGAACCGGGCGGTGCGTCCGCGTCGCGAGCTCGATCGCAATGAAGGTGTAGTCGTCGGGACTGTTCTTCGAGCCGAAGCCGCCGCCCATGTAGTTGCAGACGACCCGCACCTTGTCCGGCGCCAGCCCGAGGGCCCCGGCGACCTCGTCGCGGATGCCCCAGATGTACTGCGTCGAGATGAATACCTCGAGCGTGTCGCCGACCCACTGCACGACCGACTGGTGCGTCTCCATCGAGTTGTGCAGCACCACCTGCGTGCGGTATTCGCCCTCGACGACCACGTCCGCCTCGGCGAGGCCGCGGTCGTAGTCGCCGCGGGACCGGATGCGAGGCTCGCCGACGAGCTCGCCGCGCGCGACGGCCTCGTCGGGGTCGAGGAGCGGGGCCAGCACCTCCCAGTCGACGTCGATCGCAGCGACGGCCGCGCGTGCCTGGGCGTAGGTGTCCGCGCACACGGCCGCGACGGCGGCGCCCTGGAAGCCGCAGGCGTCGGTCAGCTGCTCGATGTCGCCGGGCCCGATCGCGGCGTGCACGCCCGGCAGCGCGAGTGCCGGCGCCAGGTCGATCCGCGCGACGCGTGCATGGGCGTGCGGCGAGCGGAGCACCGCGGCATGGAGCATCCCGGGCAGCTTCAGATCGGCGGTGTAGACGGCCTCGCCGCGGGCGCGCTCGTGGCCGTCGAGCCGCGTTGCGGGCCGGCCCACGATCTCGCGCGCGCCGGCCGGCCACTGCTCGAGTGCGTCCTCCTCGACGACGACCCAGACTTCCTCGTACCGGCCTTCGACCTCTTTCTCGGTGCGGATCAGTCTTGCCACGTGCGTATCGCCTCCTCGATCTTCGGGTACGCGCCACAGCGGCAGAGGTTGCCTGCCATCGCGTGTCGGATCTGCTCGCTCGTCGGCGCCGGGGTCGAGTCGACCAGGGCGACCGCGCTCACGATCTGGCCCGGCGTGCAGAAGCCGCATTGCAGCGCATCGGCGCGGACGAACGCGTCGACCAGCTTGTGGTCGCGCAGGCCTTCGATCGTCGTCACGTTCGCGTCGCCGACCGCGTGGACGAGCGTGATGCACGACAGGGTCGGGACGCCGTCGACGAGCACCGTGCAGGCGCCGCAGTGGCCCTCGCCGCAGGCGATCTTCGTGCCCGTGAGCGACAGCTCGTCGCGCAGTGCCTCGGCGAGCGTCGTTCCGACCTCCGCCTGCACGTCGTAGACGTGCTCGTTGACGCGGACGCTAGGCAGCGGTGACCGCCTCGATGTCCGCGATGTGCACGAGCCGGTGCGTCAGCCGAAGGGCCTGGCGCTGCTCGACCTCGTCCTCGATCCCCGGCACGGCGAGCCAGAGGTCGCGCGCCGCCTCGAGCAGCTCGCGGATCCCGTCGACCGCCTTCGAATGCCCGTTGCGCTCGGCGCAGGTGTTGATCGCGAGGCCGAGCACGCCGACCGTGTCCGGCTGTCGCGACCAGAGCAGCGGTGTCGCCATGGACAGATACTGATGGATGCGCGCGAGCTGCATCGACTGCGAGAACGTGTCGCTCCCGACCGGCTTGCCCGGCTCGGGCAGGTCGTGCCCGTCGGCGAGCGCCTCGGCGTTCCCGGACAGCAACCCGCGGAGCTCCGCATCCGAGTAGCCCGCGTAGCGCGCGGTCTTGACTGCGATCAGGAGCGAGGACGGCTGCTGTCCGTACGGATAGTCGCTCGCGTAGAGGACCTGCTCCGGCGGGATCTGCCGGTAGAAGTCGAGCAGGTCGACCGGGCTCCACGTCGAGGTGTCGAAGAACACGCCCTTGCGTCCCGCCATGCAGCGGGCGAGCTCGGCGAGGTCGGCGATCCCTGCGTGCGCGATGATCAGCGACGCCTGCGGATGGCGGTCGACGAGGGCGCGAAGCCCGGCTGCAATCGGGGGCAGGCCCCGCCCGCCGTGGATCAGGATCGGCACGCGCCGCTCGGCGGCGAGCTCGAAGACCGGCCCGAGCCGCTCGTCGGTCGCGGTGAACTTCTGCGCCCGCGGATGCAGCTTGATCCCGCGTGCGCCGGCGTCGAGGCAGCGGCGGGCCTCCTCGAGCGGCGTCTCGTTCAGATCGAGCCGGACGAACGGGATCAGGCGCCCGCCGCTCCGCTCCGCGAATGCGAGCGTCCGGTCGTTGGCCGCGCTGAACGCCGGATGCCGGTCGGGCTCGTCGAGGCAGAACATGAACGCCCGCGAGATCCCGTAGCGGCTCATGATCTCCTGCAGCTGGTCGTAGTCGCCGGCCATGCCGTCGATGTCGGTGCCGAGGTGGAGGTGCGCGTCGAACACGCGGGCTCCGTCCGGGATCAGGCGACGAAGCTCGCCGTCCCACCGTTCGACGAGCGCCAGTGCTCTTCCCTGTGCGTCCACCGGCCTGATCCTAGTTAGAGTCGGGTACATGACCGACGTCCTGATCTACGCCGACACCTTCCGCTCGCCGGAGCTCCGGCAGGAGGTGCCGATCGGCATCCCCGACCCGTTCCTGTACGCGGAGAAGGGCGGCGTGAAGCACATCCAGATCGGCTCGATGGAGATCCCGCGCCTGTCCGAGCTCGGGATGTTCGAGCTGCACCCGGGGGAGGAGTACGGCCTCGACGAGCTGTACGCCTCGGGGCTCTCCTACGAGGCCGTGCGGCGGGAGATCGTCGTGCGCGCCGTCAAGAAGCTCGGGATCACGGCCGCCGCCGTGCCGGACACCTTCCCGCTCTGGCTCGCCGACCGGCTGCGCGCCGAGGGTGTCGAGCTGACCGTGGACAGCAGCGTGTTCCGCGACCGGCGCCGCGTGAAGAACGAGGCGCAGCTCGCCGGGATCCGCCGTGCGCAGCGCGCCGCCGAGGCCGGGATGGATGCGGCGCGCGACCTGCTCCGGCGGGCTCGGGAAAGCGACCAGGGCGACGGCAAGGCCCTCGCCGTCGACGGCGAGCCGCTGACCGTCGAGCGCGTCAAGGCCGCGATGGCCGTCGCGTTCGCGGCGAACGGGACGACCGCCGACGACTTCATCGTCGCCCCGGGGCCCCAGGGCGCCGTCGGGCACGACATGGGCTCCGGGCCGATCCGCGCCGGCGTGCCGATCGTGATCGACATCTGGCCCCGTGACAACGAGTCCTTCTGCTTCTGCGACATGACGCGCACCTTCGTCGTCGGCGAGGTGCCCGACGACGTCCGCGAGTGGCACAGGCTCTGCAAGGAGGCGCTCGACCGCGCCGTCGGCGAGATCCGGGACGGTGCCGACGGACGCGCGATCTTCGACGGCACCTGCGAGATCTTCGAGGCGGCCGGCGAGCCGACGCAGCGCACGAAGACGCCCGGCGAGCCGCTCGCCGACGGGTTCTTCCACGGCCTCGGCCACGGCGTGGGGCTCGAGGTGCACGAGCCGCCCGGGATGGGCCGGGCCTCGGAGCTGCCGCTGCAGACGGGCGACGTCGTCACGGTCGAGCCCGGGCTCTACCGGCAGGGCTACGGCGGGGTGAGGCTCGAGGACTTGATCCTGGTGAAACCTGACGGAGCCGAGAGCCTCACGCAGTACCCGTACGACCTGGCGCCGTAGATTCACGTTTGTCCAGCTTCTCCTGCGGAAAACCGGGTGTATCGGTATCCGCTAGAGAGGAGGAGTCATGGCAGTTCACGCCGAGGTCGCTCCTACCCGGACGCTCGTGGAGACGGTTCCTGCAGCCGATCCAGCGCCCCTCGGTCTTGCCGCGTTCGCCCTCACGACCTTCGTCCTGAGTGGTCACAACGCGACGTTCATCCCCGACCTGATCTGGGTCGGTCTCGCGCTCTTCTACGGAGGGCTGACGCAGCTCCTCGCCGGCATGTGGGAGTTCCGGAATCGAAATGTCTTCGGCGCCACGGCGTTCTCGACCTACGGCGGATTCTGGATGTCGCTCGGCATCTTCGTGTCGCTGGCGGTCGTCTCGAAGTCGTTCGGCGGTGCGCTCACCGGCGCGAACCTGCCGAACGCCGTCGCCTGGTTCCTGATCGCGTTCGCGATCTTCAACACGTACATGCTCCTCTGGTCGACGCAGGTGAGCGTGGCCGTGTTCCTCGTCTTCGCGACACTGGAGGCGACGGAGATCCTGCTTGCGATCGGGAACTTCTCGGAGGCGCACGGCAACGCGAACAACGGCTGGGTGCACCTCGGTGGCTGGGTGGGCATCGCCACTGCCGCGGTCGCCTGGTACGCGTCCGCCGCCGGCGTGATCAACGGCATGAAGGGCCGCGCCGTCCTGCCCGTCGGCGCGCCGCTCTCGTTCCACCACAGCGCATCGCCGATGCCGCGGGGCCAGCGGGCGTAGGCTTCGCGCCATGGAAACCGTGTCGCAGACAATCGAGACGATCTTCCTCGAGGAGCGGCGGTACCCGCCCTCCGAGGAGTTCGCTGCACAGGCGAACGCCAAGCCCACGATCTACGACGAGGACTTCGAGTCGTTCTGGGAACGCGAGGGACGCGAGCGAGTCGCGTGGCTCGAGCCCTTCTCGAAGCTCTACGAGTGGGACAGTCCGTACGCGAAGTGGTACCTGGGCGGGAAGCTGAACGTCTCGCACAGTTGCGTCGACCGCCACGTCGAGGCGGGCCGGGCGGGCAAGGTCGCCTTCCACTGGGAAGGCGAGCCCGACGGCGACCGGCGCGACCTGACCTACGGCGACCTCCAGAAGGAGGTCGTCGCCTTCGCGAACGCGCTCAAGGCCCTCGGCGTGAAGAAGGGGACGGCGGTTGCGATCTACATGGGGATGATCCCCGAGCTGCCGATCGCGATGCTCGCGTGCACGCGCCTCGGCGCGCCGCACACGGTCGTCTTCGGCGGCTTCTCGGCGGACTCGCTCTCGGCCCGCATCAACGACATGGGCTGCGAGTTCGTGCTCACCCAGGACGAGGCGTGGCGGCGAGGCACGACCGTGCCGCTGAAGAAGATCGTGGACGAGGCGCTCGAGGACGCGCCGGGGATCAAGGGAACGGTGGTCGTCCGCCGCACCGGCAACGACGTCCCGATGTCGGACGGCCGCGACCACTGGTACGACGACGTCCGCGGCTCGGAGGATCCCGCGACGTGCCCGCCCGAGCCGATGGACGCCGAGGATCTCCTGTTCCTCATGTACACGAGCGGGACGACGGCGAAGCCGAAGGGGATCGCGCACACGACCGGCGGCTATCTCGTCGGAGCCGCGACGACGCACCACTACGTCTTCGACCTGAAACGCGACAGCGACGTCTACTGGTGCGCTGCAGACGTCGGCTGGATCACCGGGCACAGCTACATCGTCTACGGGCCGTTGTGCAACGGCGCCACGTCCGTGATGTACGAAGGAACGCCGGACTATCCCGACAAGGATCGCTGGTGGTCGATCATCGAGCGCTACGGCGTCACGATCCTGTACACGGCGCCGACGGCGATCCGCACGCACATGAAGTGGGGCCCCGAGCACGCGCAGAAGCACGACCTGACCTCGCTGCGCCTGCTCGGCTCGGTCGGAGAGCCGATCAACCCCGAGGCGTGGGTCTGGTACCACGAGCACGTCGGCGGTGGGCGCTGCCCGATCGTCGACACGTGGTGGCAGACGGAGACCGGGATGATCATGATCACGCCGCTTCCGGGCGTCACGACGACGAAGCCCGGCTCGGCGACGAAGCCGTTCCCCGGCGTCGACGCGGCGATCTACAGCGAGGAGGGTGAGGAGGTCGGCCCCGGTGGGGGCGGGTACCTGGTCTTGCGCAAGCCGTGGCCGGCGATGCTGCGGGGCATCTGGGGCGACGACGCCCGCTACAAGGAGACGTACTGGTCGAAGTACGGCGACGTCTACTTCGCGGGCGACGGCGCCCGCATCGACCACGACGGCGACTTCTGGCTGATGGGTCGCGTCGACGACGTGATGAACATCTCGGGCCACCGCATCTCGACGACGGAGGTCGAATCGGCGCTCGTCGACCACAAGGAAGTCGCGGAAGCCGCCGTCGCTGCCCGCAACGACGCGATGACCGGTCAGGCGATCGTGGCGTTCGTGACGCTGAAGGGCGGCGGCGAAGGGTCGGTGGAGAAGCTCGAGGAGCTGCGCAACCACGTCGCCGCGAAGATCGGGCCGATCGCGAAGCCGGCGAACATCGTCTTCACGCCCGAGCTGCCGAAGACGCGGAGCGGCAAGATCATGCGTCGCCTTCTGCGTGACGTGGCGGAGCACCGTCCGCTCGGCGACACGACGACGCTCGCCGACCCGACCGTCGTCTCGGAGCTCCAGACCCGCGGCGCAGAGGAGCAGTCGAAGGAGGACTGAGGCAGGCGTGGCGACGCTACGCTGCGGCGAGTGCTGATCGCGCTCGCCGCAGCCCTCGCCCTGGCGGCCGCGCCCGCGCAGGCCGCGACCGTCCGCGTCCCCGTCGCGAACGTGTGGGAGGCGCCGAACGCGGGGCATCTGCCGCTCCAGCCGAGCGTGTGGCCGACCGCGGCCGTGTCCTACCGGCAGCGGCTGGCACTCGTCGGTCACATGCCGACGCAGGTCCTCTACGGCGAGCGGGTGCTCGTGCTCGCGCGGCGGGGCGGGTGGACGAAGATCGCCGTCCCGGACCAGCCGTCGCCGCTCGACGCGCGCGGGTACCCGGGCTGGGTGCGTTCGTGGCAGCTCGGCCCCGCGTTCGCCGCGCCGAGGATCGTGACGGCGCGAAGCGCACGGCTCGCGAACGGGATGCGGGTCGGTTTCGCCACGCAGGTTCCCGCCGGTGCGGTTCCCGCGTCCGCGACCCGTCCGCTGCCGCGGACGCGCGCCGACCTCGTCCGAACGGCCGAGCGGTTTGTCGGCCTTCACTATCTCTGGGGCGGTCTTTCCGCGTGGGGCTACGACTGCTCCGGACTCACGTGGGCCGTCTACCGCGCGCACGGGATCACGATCCCGCGCGACGCCGACGCGCAGTTCGCCGCCGGCACACCGGTGACGCTCGCGCGCATGCAGCCCGGCGACCTCCTCTTCTACGAGCATCCGGTCGTCGGTCACGTCGCGATGTACGTCGGCGGCGGTCGCATGATCGAGGCGCCGAACTCGGCGAGCGAGGTCCGCGTCGTCCCCGTGCGCACGAGCGACTTCCGCGGCGTCCGCCGGTTCTTCTGACGCTCCACCCCGGGAGCGCTCGAGAGCGGATGTCTAGAGCAGCTGCTCGAACGCGGCGGGGTCGTCGAACGGGCCGATCACGGCGGCGCGCATCGCCTGGGTCCCGATCACGTCCTGCGCCACACGCTGGAGATCCTCGGCGGTGACGGCGTCGAGACCGGCGAGGACCGCCTCCGGCTCGGCCGCCGCGCCTTCGAGCACCTCGCGGCGCAGCCCGAACAGGATCAGCCCGTTCGGGCTCTCCGTCTGCAGCACGAAGCGGCCCTTGGCGAGCGCACGGGCCTTTTCGAGCTCCTCGGCGGGAACCGGCTCGTCGGCGAGCTTCCGGAACTCGGTCGCGATCACCTCGACCGCCTCCTCGGCGCGATGCAGGTCGACGCCCGCCTGCGAGTACAGCGTGCCGGTGTCGGTGAAGGGGCTGTTGAGCGCATAGACGTAGTAGGCGAGCCCGCGGCGCTCCCGCACCTCCAGGAAGAGCCGGGACGACATGCCCGTGCCGAGCACGGTGCCCAGCAGCTGGAGGGCGTAGCGGTCGGGATGCGAGACGGGATAGGAGGGGACGCCGAGGCAGACGTTCGCCTGGTCGGAGTCCTTTCGGATCAGGCGCACCTTCGGCTTGGTCGCGCGCTCGACGACCGCGGGCACGGGCGAGCCGGCATCGTTCCCCGCCACGTTCCCGAGCAGTCCCTCGAGCGTCGGCAGGAGATCGTCGCCGACCATGCCCGCCACGCCGACCACCATGCGCGACGGCGTGTACCACGTGTCGATGTAGTCGAGGAACGTCTCGCGCGTGGCGGACTTGATCGTGTCCTTCGTCCCGAGTGTCTCCCACCCGAGGGGGTTCGATCCGAAGAGCAGCTCCTCGTAGAGCGACGAGACGTAGTCGCGCGGGGTGTCGACGTACATGTTCATCTCCTCGATGATCACGCCCTTCTCCCGCTCCAGCTCCTCGGCGTCGAACTTCGAGTTGCGCAACATGTCGACGAGCACGTCGAGGGCCGTGTCCCGCTTCTCGCCCGCGCAGCGGATGTAGTACCCGGTGTACTCCTTCGACGTGAACGCGTTGAACTCCCCGCCGATCATGTCGACCTCCATCGACAGGTCGCGCGCCGTCGGCCGCCTCTCCGTTCCCTTGAAGAACATGTGCTCGGCAAAGTGCGCGATCCCGCGGTTCGACGCGTTCTCGTAGCGCGACCCGGCCGCCAGCATGATGTAGCAGGCGACCGACTTCGCATGGTCGAGCGGTGCGGTCAGGACACGCAGCCCGTTGGAAAGGGTGTGGCGCTCGTACACGCTCATTCGGAAAGCTTCCTCCTCTGGTTCTCGGTCAGCGGCACCGACGTGCCCGCCTCATAGTCGTAGCCGACGAGCACGCTCTTCGCTTCTGCGACCAGACGATCGCCCGCCCAGACCTGGTGCTCCAGGTCGAAGCTCTTCGATCCGATCCGTGGGCAGCGGCTTCGCACCTCGACCTCCTCGCCCGAACGCAGCTCGGCCCGGAAGTCGATCTCGACGCGCGCCAGGATGAAGGGCTCGAGCGCGCCGAGGATGCCGATCCGGGCCTGCTCGAGGTACGTCGAGTAGACCGCGTTGTTGACGTGGCCCATCGCGTCGCAGTCGCGAAAGCGAACGCGCTCGCGCTGGGTCCAGGGGAACTCGGGCACGCGGCGATGGTATAGAGACGGGTATGCCCGGCGAGACGCGCACAGCGGTGTACGCCCAGCCCGACTGGCTGCGCGCCGTTCCGGCCGGCAAGCAGCTTCCGGACGGCGCGTCGGTCGTCTTCACGGGATGCGGCACCTCGTTCCACGCCGCCCAGACCGGCGGGCGGGCGCTGCAGGCCCTCGAGGCGGTGCTCGACCCGCCGCGCGCCGACATCATGGTCTGCGTCTCGCACGAGGGCGAGACGGAGCTGACGATCGAGGCCGAGCGCGCGTTCGGCGGCGACGTCTGGCTCGTCACGGGCAAGGCGGACTCGCCGCTGGCGGAGCTCGTCGACGAGGTGATCGTGTGCACGCCCGAGCTCGAGCGCTCCTGGTGCCACACCGCGAGCTACACCTGCGCCGTCGCAGCGATCGCCGCCCTGAACGGCGAGGAGATCGACTGGCTCCCGCAGGCGGTCGAACGCGAGCTGATCGAGCCCGTCGAGCCGTTCGTGCAGGAGCGCGTGCTGATCGTCGGCGCGGGCCGCGACTGGCCGACCGCCCAGGAGGCAGCGCTCAAGCTGCGCGAGGGTGCATGGGTCGACGCGACCGCCTACGAGACCGAGACGATCCTGCACGGCCACCTCGCCGCCGTCGACGATCGGGTGCGCGCGTACGTCCTCGAGGGCGAGGGACGCGCCGCCGAGCGGGCGGCGGACGTCGTGCAGGCGCTCGAGCGGCTGGGCGTCGAGGCGACGCTGCACGCCACGAGCCATCCGGTCGTCGACGTGATCCGGTTCCAGCTTCTGACGCTCGCCGTCGCGGAGGCGCGCGGCATCGACCCCGACCCGATTCGCCGCGAGCCCGGCTCGCGCTGGGCCGAGGCGGCCGGCGCCGCCTTCCCGGGCTCCTAGAGCGCTGCGAGCGCCGCGAGGAGGCGCTCGACCTCGTCGGCCGTGTTCGTGTGGACGATCCCGATCCGTACCGCGCCGGCGGCCAGGCCGAGCCGCTTCATGATCTCCACTGCGTAGTAGTTGCCGTGCCACACGGCGAAGCCACGCTCGCCGAGCCGCGTCGCCGCCTCCTGCGGCGAGAGCGAGGCGTGCGTGACCGCGAAGGTCGGCACTCGGCCCGCCATCGCGGGGATCCCGTGCAGCCGCCAGCTCGCCGGCAGGCCGTCCAGGAAGCGCCGGCCGAGCTCGCCCTCCTGCCGGGCGACGAAGTCCCAGCCGACGTCGCGCAGGTAGTCGACCGCCGCCACGAAGCCGGCGAGAAGCTCGTGCGCGAGCGTGCCCGTCTCGTAGCGGTGCCCGACCGGGAAGTCGTCGGAGGGCCGCACCTTGTAGGGCCGCCACGACTCGAGCAGCTCGAGCCGGCCGAACGCGAGGCCGAGATGAGGCCCGTAGAACTTGTAGGGCGAGCAGAGCAGGACATCGGCCCCCGCGGCCCGGACGTCGATCGGCCCGTGCGGCCCGTAGTGGACCGCGTCGACCCATGCGAGCGCGCCGGCCTCGTGGGCGAGCTCTGCCACCTCCCGGACCGGCGTCACCGTTCCGACTGCGTTCGACGCCCACGGGAACGCCACGACGCGCGTGCGGTCCGAGAGCAGCGAGCGAAGGTGGTCGAGGTCGAGGCGGCACTCGTCGTCGACGTCGCAGAACTTGACGACGAGCGCCTTGTCGTGTGCCAGCTCGAGCCAGGGTGCGACGTTGCCGTCGTGGTCGAGCTTCGTGCAGACGATCTCGTCTCCCTCCGTCCACTCCCGCGCGGCGGCACGCGACAGGGCGAAGTTCAAGGTCGTCATGTTCGCGCCGAACGCGACCTCGTCGACCGTTGCGTTCAGGAGCTCGGCCGCGGCGGCGTGCGCGCTCGCGACGAGCGCCTCCGATCGATGCGAGGTCTCGAATGGGCCGCCGAGGTTCGCGTTCGCCTCGCGCAGATACCCCGCGATCGCCTCGATCACCGAGTCCGGCACCTGGGTCCCGCCGGGCCCGTCGAAGAAGGCGAGCGGCCGCTGCAGCGCGGAGAAGCGGGCGCGCACCGCGTCGATCGAGGTCACGAGACGTGCCACTCGTACGTCGGCTTGATCGCGAGCGACGCGCCGACGAAGCAGTCGCGCTCTCCCTTTTCGATCAGGTCGTCCGGCTCGTTGGTTCTCGGCGTGAGCTGAGCGTCGATACGCACGTCGATCGCGACGAAGCGGTAGCGGCCGTCGTCGCCGTGCTTGGTGATCGTTCCCTGCGCAGATCCCGACGCGTCGACCGCGTGGCCGGCCCGTCGCGCGTGGTAGCCGAAGCTGTCGATCGAGCACCGGACGAGCGCTGCGAGCAGCAGATGATCCGCGGACCAGCCTTCGGGCGGGACGAACTGCCCGCCGCCCGGGATCGTCATGCGCCCGCCGCGGTCGAGCTCGACGGCGTACTCGAGGACCTTGGCGCGGGTCGCCACGCCGCAAAGCTACTGGGTCCGTCCGGCCCGGGTCCTAGGGTTCCGGTCCATGAGGCTCAGGCCGCTGACGGAAGCAGAGTGCTACGCCCGTTGCTACGGCGGACGGAGCGAGGAGCACGTGAGCTTCGTCCGGCTCGTGCCGCGGCGCAGCCGCCGGGCCGACGCGGCCGGGGAGGAGCTGCGTGGGCGCTTCGAGCGGCGCCTCGACGCGCACGGCCCGGAGGCCGAGGCTGCGTGACGCGCACCTGCCGCACCTGGAACGGGCGGCGAGCGCCGAAGCAGGTCTCGGCGGGCCGGCGCCCGGCGCCGCCGCTTCCGAGCTCCTGGGTCTGCACGGCCACGTGGACGCAGCGCATGCCACGCTGTAAGCCGCGTGGCAGACACACCTAGCCTTCCGCCTCCGAGTCGCTCGAGCGCCGTCCCGGACGTGCTCGCCCGCGGCCTGGCGTGCGTCTTCTGCGGCATCAACCCCGGTCGTCGCTCCGACGCGGCGGCTGCGCACTTCGCGAATCCGCGCAACGACTTCTGGCGGCTCCTGCACGACGCGGGCTTCACCCCGCGCCGTTACGACCCGCAGGAGCAGTTCTTGCTCCTCGAGCTCGGCTTCGGGATCACGAACGCCGCCTACCGCACGACGCCCGGGTCCGGCGACCTGCGTCGCGGCGACTTCGACGCCGGCCGGCTCGAGCGGCTGGCGGCCGAGCTCGACCCCGTCGCGCTCGCGTTCGTCGGCAAGGAGGCCTATCGCGGTCTCTTCAACGAGCGGCCCGAGCTCGGTCCGCAGCTACGGACGCTCGGGCCGACCGCACTGTACGTCCTGCCGTCGACGTCGCCCGCGAACGCCGCGGTGCCGTACGACGAGCGGCTGCGCTGGTTCCGCGCCCTGCGCGCATGGCTCGTCCCGGTGCAGCGCGACGCCGTGCGGGCGCTCGTCGTCGACGCGGACGACCGGCTGTTGCTCGTCAAGCTCGAGAATCCCGTCACGCGCGCCAGCTGGTGGGTGACGCCCGGCGGCGGCGTCGACGAGGGCGAGAGCCACGACACGGCTCTGCGGCGCGAGCTGCGCGAGGAGCTCGGCCTGCACCGGTTCGACACCGGGCCGCTCGTCTGGCACGACGAGCACACGTTCCCGTGGAACCGGCTGCTCACGTGCCAGCGAAACGACGTCTACCTCGTGCGTGTGCAGGCGCACGAGCCGCGCGCGACGGTCGACGTCGCAGCAGAAGGCGTCGTGGAGGTGCGCTGGTGGACGCTCGACGAGCTCGCGCACACGACGGAGCGGCTCGCACCGCCGGACCTGCTCGAGCGCGTGCGTGCGATCCTGCGGGCGTGACCGCAGTCCTCGTCACCGTGCACCTGCTCGCGGCCGGCATCTGGTTCGGCGGCTCGACGGCGCTCGTCTTCGTCGGCGTCCCCGCGATCCGCACGCTGGAAGGCGAGCCCCGCGGGCGCGCGATGAAGCAGCTCGGGCTCCTCTGGCGCCCTCTCGGCTACGGCGCGCTGCTCGTCGCCGCGCTGACGGGCGTCGTGCTCGCGCTCCGCGAATGGCAGGACGATGCCGGCTTCCAGGCGGTCCTGTGGGTGAAGGTCGCGCTCTTTCTCTGCCTGCTCGTCGTCTCCTATCTGCACAACTTCGTGCTCGGCCCGCGCCTCCAGGCGGAGATCCGCGAGGGTCGCGAGCAGAAGACGCGTCCGACGCTCGTCGTCGTCGGCTGGCTGAGCTACGCGCTGACGATGTCGCTACCGGTCCTCGGCGTCGTCCTCCAGCGCCTCGTCGACTGACGCCGAGGGGCGTCCGCCGGCGCCGCAACCGGCTCGGGTCGCGCCCTGGGTGCTCCGCCACGCGTCAACCCCGACGCCGCGGGCGACCTGTGGACTCTTTGTTGCACTTCTGTGACCCTCGTTTGGCGACGGGACACGGCCCGAGGGGACGTCCGGCTGTCCGAGCCTTGCGCACCGAGCCCTTGCCGGGGCGCCCTGTGGATGAATTGTTTCACTTCTGTCACCCTCGTTTGGCGAGGGGACATGGCTCGAAGCGGCACCGGGCCCGAGGCCCCGGCTCAGCCGGGCCAGCGGTTCGTGATCGGCGTGCGACGGTCTCGGCCGAAGGCCTTCGGGCGGAGCTTGACGCCGGGCGGAGCCTGGCGGCGCTTGTACTCGGCCCGGTCGATCATCGCGAGCGCGCGGTCGACGACCTCCTCGTCGAACCCGTCCTGCGCGAGCTCCTCCCGGGAGCGGTCGAGCTCGACGTAGGCCTCGAGCACCTTGTCGAGCTTTGGGTACGGCGGCAGCGAGTCCTCGTCGAGCTGCTCCGAGCGCAGCTCCGCGCTGGGCGCGCGGTCGATGATCGACTGCGGGATCAGCTCACGACCGCTGCGCTCGTTCAACCGGCGCGACAGCCGGAAGACGTCCGTCTTGTAGACGTCCTTGATCAGCGCGAAGCCGCCCGCGAGATCCCCGTAGAGCGTCGAGTACCCGACCGAGAGCTCCGACTTGTTCCCGGTCGCGATCACGAGCCAGCCGAACTTGTTCGAGAGCGCCATCAGGAGTGTCCCCCGGATCCGCGCCTGCAGGTTCTCCTCGGTGAGGTCGCTCTCGCGCCCGGCGAAGTGGTCGCTCAGCGCGCCGGCGTACGCCTCGACCATCGGCTCGATCGCCACCTCGCGAAAGTCGATCCCGAGCGACTCCGCGAGCCGCCGCGCGTCGCCGCGGGTCCCCTCGGATGAATAGCGGGACGGCATCGACACGCCGTGCACCCGGTCCGCGCCGAGCGCCTCGACACACAGTGCGGCGGTGAGTGCCGAGTCGATGCCGCCCGAGATCCCGATCACGACGCTGCCGAAGCCGTTCTTCGTCACGTAGTCGTGCAGGCCGAGCTCGAGGGCGAGCCGCATCTGCTCGAGGTCGTCGTGCTGCTCGGCGATCCGCGCCGGTGCGACGTCCGCCTGGTCGCGCGGCGGCGGCAGCTCGATCTCCGTCAGCTCGACGCTCACACGCTCGCGCGCGAGCGCGCGCCGGCGCACGTCACGCAGCCGCCGGCCGACCGCCGCCACGGGATCGATGTCGCAGACGAGCAGCTCCTCCTCGAACCCCGCGGCCCGTGCGAGCACGGTCCCTTCGTCGTCGAGGACGACCGAGTGCCCGTCGAAGATCAGCTCGTCCTGGCCGCCGACCGCGTTGCAGAGCGCCACGAAGCACGAGTTGTCGAGTGCGCGCACCTTCAGCATCTCCTCGCGTTCGCGGTCCTTCCCGACGTGGAACGGCGAGGCCGAGATGTTCGCGATCAACTGGGCGCCGCCGAGTGCGAGATCGGTCGCCGGCGGCCCCGGTTGCCAGATGTCCTCGCAGATCGTCGGGCCGACGCGCACCTCGCCGAGCCGGAGGAGGAAGAGGTCGTTGCCGGGAGCGAAGTACCGGTCCTCGTCGAAGACCCCGTAGTTCGGCAGGTAGCGCTTGCGATAGATGCAGCGCACCTCGCCGTGGGCGAGCACGAAGCACGCGTTGAAGAGATCGGTATCGAGATGGGGAGCGCCGAGCAACGCGACGATTCCGTGCGTCGCGGCGGCGATCTCGTCGACCGCGCGGCGGGCGGCCCGCACGAAGCCGGGGCGGAGGAGCAGATCCTCGGCGGGGTAGCCGGTGACGACGAGCTCGGGGAAGAGGACGAGGTCGGCGTTCGCGGCGCGTGCCCGTTCGAGCCACCCGACGACGCGGCTCGTGTTGCCGTCGATGTCCCCGACGACGCTATTGATCTGGGCGAGTGCGAGTCTCATCGGTTTTCGCCTCTCGGTCGAAAACTCTACCACGCCGCTCCTGGAGCGCCGTGCGCCGCCAGGCGACGTACAGGGCGACCGCACAGACGAAGGCGACGAAGCTGACCCAGCCGATCCACGCCGAGCCGGTCTTGTTCCCGATCACGCTGATCAGGGCGGCGACGACGAGCGTGCCGATCAGGATCGCGCGCAGGCGGTTCGCGCTCATGCGGGGCCGGAGCCCCACATGTTCGAGTCGCACGTGTTCGAGTCGCCGAGGCAGAGGACGGTACGCACCGAGGAAGCGAGGATAGTCATGCCACCGTCGCGGCCGCGCACACCGTGCCGGCGACCGCGAACCAGAGCGCGCCGTCGGCGCGCAGCAGCTCCAGCGGGTCGCCGCGATCGAGCGGCCGGCGGTACTCGAGCACCGCCCGGCACGGCTCGCGCAGCCGCGGTGCGAACACCTCCTCGACCGGCGCCCAGTACGCCGCGTTGTTCACGTGCTCGAGGCGGTCCAGGTCGGTCGCGCGCAGCAGCCACGCGACCGGCGTCGCGTCGCCGGGCGGCGGTCCGAGCTCGAGTCGCGTCGAGGCGCGGCGCCCCGCCGCCGACGCGCCGTAGACGGCGAGGAACCGTTCGCCGAGCCGCTCGGGCTGCAGGTCGCGGCCGAGGTGGATCCAGATCATCTCGGCCTCGATGCGGCCGCCACGGTCGCCGGTGAGCGACGTCCGCCGTGCCGCCGCGGACGCCGAGACTCCGGCGCACCATGTCTCGAGCGACACGGAGGCATCCTCGAGGAACGGCTCGGTCACCTCGAGCGTCGTGCGTCGCACGACCCAGATGTGCTCGTCGGGAGCCCAGCCCGCGTCGAGCACGTCGTCGGCGGCGACGTCCTGCAGGTAGCGGGCGACCGCGTCGAGGCGCAGGCGGCCCGTCGCGTCCACGTCCGAGAGGCGGATCGGCCGCTCCGCGGCGAAGCGCCGCCCCGTCAACGTCGCAGGCGCAGCGCGTCGTCGTGCTCAGGCAACGGCGGCCTCGATCGCGTCGAGCGACTCCGGGTTCTCGAGCGACGAGAGGTCGCCCGGGTCCGTGCCGAGCGCTTTCGCCTTGACGGCGCGGCGCACGATCTTCGCCGACCGCGTCTTCGGCAGGGCGTCGACGAAGAAGACGCGACCGGGCGTGAACGCCTTGCCGAGCTCGCCGGCGACGTGGGCGGCAACCTCTGCCTCCGTCGCCTCCGCGCCCGGCAGGAGGCAGCAGAAGATCCACGCCGTCTCGCCCTTGACCGGATGCGGGACGCCGATCGCCGCGGCCTCCCGCACGGCGGGATGGCCGACCGCGGCCGACTCGAGCTCGGCGGGGCCGATGCGCTTGCCGGCGATGTTCATCGTGTCGTCGGAGCGTCCGTGCAGGAACCAGAAGCCGTCCTCGTCGACCGACGCCCAGTCGCCGTGCACCCAGACGCCGGGCAGCCGCGACCAGTAGGCCTCGATGTACTTGTCGGGATCGCGCCAGAACCCGCGCGTCATCCCGGGGAACGGCTTGCGGCAGACGAGCTCGCCGACCTCGCCGGTCCCGATCAGCGAGTTTCCCGCGTCGTCGACGACGTCCATCGCCATCCCGAGCGCCGGCCCGCCGAGCGAGCACGCCTTGATCGGCCCGACGGGCGTCGGCGAGAGGAAGCACGCGCCGACCTCCGTCCCTCCGGAGCAGTTGATCACCGGCACGCGCGAGCGCCCAACCGACTCGAAGAGCCAGCGGTAGGGCTCGGGGTTCCACGGCTCGCCGGTCGTGACGAACGTGCGCAGCGACGACAGGTCGCTCGCCGGGTCGCCGTACGGCAGGAGCGCCCGCGTGAGGGTGGGCGAGAGGCCGAGCGAGGTGACGCGCTCCTGCTCGACGGTGCGCCAGAGCCGGTCGGCGACGGGCCAGTCAGGTGCGCCCTCGGCGAAGACGATCGTGGCGCCGAGCGCCCCTGCTCCGACGACGGTCCAGGGCCCCATGATCCAGCCCATGTCGGTGGCGAAGTGCACGACGTCCCCCTGGTGGACGTCCGCCTGGTAGCAGACCTCACGCGTGATCGAGACGAGAAAGCCGCCCTGCACGTGCACGACGCCCTTCGGCTTCCCGGTCGTGCCGGAGGTGTAGGTGAGGAGGTACGGCGTCTCGGCCTCGACGGGGAGCGGCGGCAGCTCGCCCGGGTAGGCGTCGAGCGCGAAGGGGGCGAGCACGACCTGCACGTCGGCGGCCGCCTCCTCGAGGATCTCGAGCATCGGGACCGGCTTGCCGCGTCGCGACGAGGACCGGCACGTGATCACCACCTTCGCCTCGCTCGCCTCGAGCCGCTGCGCGACCGCGGGCGCGGCGAAGCCGGAGAAGATCGGTACCTGGACCGCCCCGATGTGCGCGATCGCGTGCGAGGCGACCGCTACCTCCGGCGACATCGGCAGGAAGATCGCCACCCGGTCGCCCGGGCGGACGCCGAGCGCGACGAGGTGCTCGGCGAGCCGCGTCACGTCGCGCGAGAGCTCGGCGAAGCTCACCTCGGTCCGGGTGCCGTCCTCCGAGAGGCCGACCGCGGCGACCGCATCCGGGGTCCGGTCGGCCCAGCGGTGGACGCAGTTCTGCGCGATCGAGAGCGTCGCGCCCGTGAACCACGTCGTCCACTCGGGGCCGCGCGCGTCGTCGAAGACGCGCTGCCAGGGGGAGAGCTCGAGCCCCATGTCCTCGATGCAGAGCGGCCAGAACCAGGCGGGATCCTCCTGGGAGCGGCGGAGGAGCTCGGAGTAGTCGGCGAGGCCCGCCCGGCGGACGAGGCGGGTTGCGTTCGCGTGCTCGATCGTCGCCGGATCCGGCGTCCACACCACCTCGCTCACCTCGCCAATGTAGATGCTCACTCGACGCGAGCCGGTTAGCGTCTGCTAACTTAGCGCGCTCACTTCGAGCAAAGGGGGGTTCTGTGCGGCAACGTCTCGTGACACCGGAGAACAGGAAGTGGTGGACGCTCGCAGCCGTCTCGGTCGGGCTGTTCATGATCATGCTCGACAACACCGTCGTGAACGTGGCTCTGCCGTCGATCCGGAGCTCGCTCGACATGAGCATCGAAGGGCTCGAGTGGGTCGTCGCCGGCTACGCCCTCACCTTCGCGGCCTTCATGCTGATCGGCGGCAAGCTCGCCGACTTCTTCGGCCGCCGGCTGATCTTCATGGTCGGCCTCGCAATCTTCACCGGCGCCTCCCTCGCCTGCGGGCTCGCGCCGAGCGGCGGTTTCCTGATCGGCGCGCGGATCGTCCAGGGCCTCGGCGGCGCGATGATGAACCCGGCGACGCTCTCGATCATCACCGCGACCTTCGAGCCGCGCGAGCGCGGCAAGGCGATCGGCATCTGGGCCGGCGTCTCCGCCATGGCGCTCGCGATCGGCCCGCTCGTCGGCGGCCTGCTGACGCAGCATGTGAACTGGAACTGGATCTTCTTCGTCAACGTCCCGATCGGCCTGCTGGGGCTGCTCGCCGTACCCGTGTGCATCGAGGAGTCGCGCGACGAGTCGGCCGAACAGCGGCTCGACCTGCCGGGCCTCCTCGCCTCTGCGCTCGGCCTCTTCTCCCTGACGTACGCCTTCATCGAGGCCAACACCTACGGCTGGACCTCCCCGCGCATCGTCGCCTCGTTCGCCGTCGCTGCGGTCGCGCTCGTCTCGTTCCTCCTGCTCGAGCGGCATCAGCGCGCGCCGATGCTCGACCTGTCGCTCTTCCGCAACCGCACGTTCGGCGGCGCGAACGCGGCGATGCTCTTCGTCGGCCTCGCGATGTTCGGCACGTTCTTCTACGTCTCGCTGTACATGCAGAACGTGCTCCACTACTCGCCGGTCGAGGCCGGCGCGAGCTTCCTGCCGATGACGATCCTGATCATCCTGATCGCCCCGCGCGCGGGCGCACTGACCGACCGGGTCGGCTCGCGCTGGCTCGTCGGCGGCGGCATGACCCTGCTCGCCGTGATGCTCTTCTACTACACCCAGCTCGGCGCGCACGAGAGCTTCTGGGCGATCCTGCCGGGCCTCCTGATCGGGGGGTTCGGCATGGGGATGACGATGACGCCGACGACGGCGGCCGCGATGAGCGCCGTCGCGGTCGACAAGGCCGGGGTCGGCTCGGCGGTGCTGAACTCGTCCCGCCAGGTCGGCGGGTCGCTCGGCATCGCGGTGATGGGCTCGATCGTCGCCGGGGCGAGCTCGTACCTCTCCGGCTTCCACGACGCGCTGCGGGTCGGGTCGCTGCTCTGCCTCGCCGGCGCTGCCGTCGCCGTGCTCGCGATCCGAAAGATCGAGCACGAGCATCCGGCTTCGACGGCGACGCGTTCGCGCTCGGCGTCCGCCGAGGCCGCGTGACCGAGACCAGGCAGCGGCGGCTGACCAAGGAGGCGCGCCGGCAGGCGGTGCTCGACACCGCCTGCCGCGTGTTCTCGGAGCTCAGCTACCGGGGGGCGACGACGGCCGAGATCGCGCGCGAGGCGGGCATCTCGGAGCCGATCCTCTACCGTCACTTCGGCTCCAAGCGCGACCTCTACCTCGCCTGCCTCGACGAGGCGTGGCGGAGCTTCCGCGAGGGCGCGGAACGCGCGATCGCCGACGATCCGCTCAGGTGCCTGGGAGCGATCGCCGACGCGTACATGTCGCAGGACAAGCGGATCCGCGTCGTCGACCTGTGGATCCAGGCGCTGACGGTCGCGCCCGAGGACAAGGTGATCGCCGCCGCGCTCCGCGAGCAGGTGCGCGAGGTGCATGCGTTCTTCGCCGACGTGATCAGGGACGGCCAGGAGCGAGGGGTGATCGTCCCGGAGCGCGACGCCGTCGCCGAGGCGTGGATCTTCGTCGCGGGCGGCCTCCTCGTGACGATGGACAACCGGCTCGGCGGGGTGCTCGGCGACGACCTGCAGCGCGTGCGCAGCGCCCGCCGCGGCTTCATGCTCCTCGCCGAGTAGCGCGGGCTCGCAGGTCGCGCGCCGCGGAAAGGCGCCCTGGACGTGGAAAAGCCCCGGCTGCGGCACCCGGGGCTCTCCCTGATCAGGCGGAGCGCGGGTTGGGCGTCTCCGAGAAGCATGCGACTCTGCGGCCCAGTCGCTCGCCTCCGGTGGTTTCGCCTCTCGCGGCTCCCCCTGCACAGCAACCTGGCGTCAGGCCGTCGTGCAAGGTGCGCTCACTGTACGAGCCATGTCCGCGCCTGTCAAGTAGCTCGGTCAAGTGATTCCGCGATCCCGCTGTTGACAACGAAACGCAAGGAAAGATGCCCCTTTTGGGGGACTGTCCTTTTTAGGGGATTGCGTTTTGGTGAAGTATCCGGCATGCTGCGCCGGCCGCCATGACACTCCGCGCCACACGAGTCAACCGTTCGGCCCCGGGCGCCGCCCAAGCCGCCTCGCACGGGGCTGCCTCGCGGGCCCCGCGCCTTGGCGAGCGCGTGCGCCAGCTCCGGGTGGCGGCCGGGCTCACGCAGACCGAGCTCGCCGGCGACCGGTTCTCGAAGGAGTACATCTCGCAGATCGAGCGCGGCAAGACGCGTCCGACGAGCGAGACCGTCGACTGGCTCGCGCTGCGTCTCGGCGTCGATTCCGGCTTCCTCGCGAGCGGCGTCTCGACCGACGATCGCTCGAAGGCCGAGGCCACGCTCGCCCGGGCGGACACGCTGCTCGAGGAGCACAGGCTCGACGAGGCGATTGCGGAGTACACCCGGGCGCTCCCGGCCGTGCTCGGCACGGGCGCCGTCGAGCTGCAGGTGCGCGCGCTGAACGGCGAGGCGATGGCCCGTGCAGAGAACGGCGACGTGCGAGGAGGGCTCGCGCTGCTCGCCGACTCCCGCGCGCTCGTCGAGCGCGATGAGTTTTCCGACATCGACCGCGCCGAGGTGCTCTACCGGCTGGGGGTGTGCCGGTATCTGTTGTCGAGCATCTCGACCGCGGTCGGTCTGTTCAACGAGGCTCTCGTCCTCGCCGAGCGGTCGGGGCTTCCCTCCGACCAGCTCCGCATGCGGGTGTTCTCGTGGCGATCGCGTTGCTACCGCCGGCAGCGCGACTACGAAGCGGCCCGCGAGGACGTCGAGCGTGCGCTCGAGCTCGCGGAGGGAATGCACGATGCACGTGCGCTCGGCTCGGCGTTCTTCCAGGCGTCGGTGATCGCCGAGCGCGACGGGCACTACGTCCTCGCACGCACGTACGCCGAGAAGGCGAAGGTGCAGTACGAGGAGCTGGCCGACCGGGCGAACGTCGGCCGGCTGATGAACAACCTGGGCGGCGTCGAGTTCCTGCTCGGCAAGCCCGAGAAGGCGATCGATCACTTCAAGCAGGCGTTCGCCGTGGCGCTCGAGCTCGGCCGCGACGAGGAGGCCGCCAAGGCCGTCTCCTCGCTCGCCCAGGTGCATCTCCGTACCGGCGACGCGGCACGCGCCGAGGAGCAGGCGCTCCACGCACTCGAGATCATCAGCGAGCGCGAGGACATGCTCGACGAGGTCGGCAATGCGCGCCTCGTGCTCGGCCGCGCGCTCCTGGCCCAGGACCGCCTCGACGAGGCGGAAGCGGCGCTCGCCGAGTCCGAGGATGCGTTCGCCAGGCTGTCTTCGGCCTCACACCGCGCCGCGGCCTGGATCGCGCAGGGTGACCTGGCTGCGAAGCGTGGCGACGAGCGTCGCGCAGCCGGCCTCTACCGCCGCGCGGCGGAAGCCTTGCAGGATTTCCGGTTCTAGGGAGAGGAGGTGTTCACTGTGGCATCCAAGTTCGCTTCGCTCGTTCAGCGCCGCACGCTGCTGGTCGTCGCGCTGGTCGTTCTTTCGGTCGTGCTCGGCAAGTTCGGCGTGACGTTCGGAATGTGGGACGGCCCCGCAGGAGGCTGATCATGAGCACGCCTGGCACGCGCTGTGGCTGGGGAGCCGGCGGCGCGCGTCTTGCGAGAGCCGGGCGAGTCTCAGGTCGCGCGCGTTCAGGTCACCGTTCAGGTCACGGCGTCCGCGCCGAGCGCATGAGCACGCGCACGTCGTGCACGACGTCCTTTGCGTGGACGTCCGAGCTGTAGAGCACCCGTTCCCTGCCCGCCGTGTCCACGAGCGCCGTGTAGGCGATGTGGTCGACGCTGCCGCCGGCGGCCTTCACGCTCAGCACATGCCAGGCCGCCCAGGCCCGGCGTAGCTCGGCGGGCGATCCGATCAGGTAGCGGAACTGCGGCACGACGTGCATTCGCTTCAGGTAGGCGCGGACCGCCGCGGGCGTGTCGCCCTTGGGGTCGACGCTGACCGCGAGGACCCGCACGTCCTTCCGTTTCGGCCCCAGCGTGCGCAGGGCGGTGTTCAGGTTGGCTGTGATCAGCGGGCACACGTCCGGGCAGTGCGTGTAGAGGAACGTGACGAGCACGTAGCGCCCTCGCTCGGCGGCGAGCGTCACGGGCCGCCCGAACGCGTCGCGAAGCGAGATCGGCGGCGCGGGGCGCGGCGGGTCGACCTGTCCGCCGGCGTAGAGCTGCTTCTGCACGGGCGGGGCCTCGGTCTGGGCAGACGAGCTTCCGCAAGCGGCAAGGATCAGCACGGCGAGAAGCGGTGCGAGGCGCGCCATCGCCGCCAACGGTACCGGGCCGGTTGTTTCCAGGGCAGACGACGTGGGCAGGAGAGCGTCCGATGGCCGAGTCGGGCAAGGTGCGCCGCGCATTCGAGTTGGCGCGCGTCGCCCGGCGAACGCACGTCCTCCGCGTGCTGCGTGAGGTGGGTCTCGTCGGCGAGCGGCCGGCGACCAGGGAGGCTGCGGTGCAGTTCAGGCTCGCTCTCGAGGGGCTCGGGACGACGTTCGTCAAGCTCGGGCAGCTGCTCTCGTCGCGGCCGGATCTGCTGCCCGACGTGTACATCGAAGAGCTCGGGACGCTCGTGGACGACGTCGAGCCGCTCCCCTTCGCGCCGTTGCGCGAGTCGATCCAGCGCGAGATCGGGCTGGATCATTTCGCGTCGATCGACGAGAAGCCGATCGCCTCGGCGTCGATCGCCCAGATCCACGGCGCTCTGCTCCGGGACGGGCGCGAGGTGGTGGTGAAGGTTCGCCGGCCGGGGATCGACGACCAGGTGCAGCTCGATCTCGATCTGCTGCGCAAGGTGACGTCGGTCGCCGAGCGCCATTCGGGCACGGCGCGGCTCCTGCAGTTGCATGCGCTCACCGAGGAGCTCGAGCAGCATCTCCTCGCCGAGCTGGACTTCGTCGAGGAGGCATCGAACACGGAGCTGATCAGCCGGGTGCTCGACGAGTTCTCCGCCGACATCTTCGTGCCGCGGGTCATCCATCCGTTCGTCACCGAGCGGGTGCTCGTTCTCGAGCGGATCCACGGCGACCGGATCGAGAGCGCGCACGGGCTCGAGCCGGGGCGTGCCGAGGAGCTCGCCCGCGCCTTCTTCCGTGCGTATGTGCGGCAGGTGACGGTCGCCGGGCTCTACCACGCGGACCCGCACCGCGGCAACGTCCTGCTGACGCCGGACGGGCGGCTCGCCCTGCTCGACTTCGGGCTGCTCGGCCGGCTCGACGACGACACGCGAACCACGCTCGCCCTGCTGCTGCTCGCGATCGCACAGAACCGGGCCGACGACGTCGGCGACCTGATCCTCGACCTGTCGCTCACGACCTTCGATTCGGACGAGGCCGGATTCCTGCACGACCTGCGCCGCAAGCTGCCGCGGTACCACTGGCGGCCGCTGTCCGGGATCCGGACCGGCCAGGGCCTCGCCGACCTGCAGCGCCTGTCCGTGCAGCACGGCATCGCGCTGCCGACGACCTTCGCGCTCGTCGGCAAGACGCTGTCGCAGGCCGAGAGCATCGCGCGCACGCTCGACCCGGAGCTCGACCCGGTCGCGCTCCTGCGCAAGGAAGGGCTCTCGGTGCTGGCGAGCGAGGCGCAGAAGCGGCTGGAGCCGTCGCAGGTCCTCGCGCTCACGTTCACGCAGCTGCAGCCGCTCGTGCGCCTGCCGCGACGCCTCGCCCAGCTCGTCCAGAAGGCCGAGACCGGCTCGCTGAAGATCGGCATCGCACCGACCGAGCTCGACAACATCGAACGGGTGTTGCGCTCGACGGCGAACCGCGTCGGCTCCGCGATGATCATCTCGGCACTCCTGATCGCATCCGCGCTGATGGCGCGGGTCAGCCACGGCGTCGCGATCGCCGGCTTCGCGGTCGCGGGCGTCATCGCGCTCTACATGCTCTGGCGGATCGCCCGCACGCCCGGCGGGCTGTAACAGCCGCCCCGTGCTACGCGTCGCCGTCGCGCGAGCCGACGCGCTCGACGACGACCTGCGGGATGCGCGCGCGCGGCGAGAGTCGCAGGCACATGCGCACGATCTCGGCGCAGTCCTCCGGGCTGATCATCTCGCTGGGATCGAGGCCGGACCACTCGGCCATCGCCGTGTCGACGAAGCCGGGGCAGATCGCGATCGCGCGAACTCCGTCGCCGTCGAGCTCGGCGTTCTGCGAGCGCGTCAGGGCGATCACCGCCGCCTTCGTCGCGCCGTAGACGGTCAGCCCGGGCGTCGGCCCCGTTCCGGCGATCGACGCGAGGTTGACGATCCAGCCACGGGAGCGCTTCAGGAGCGGGATCGCGTCCCGCGACACGAGCAGCAGCCCGCGCAGGTTGACCGCGAGCTGCAGGTCGACGTGCCTGGTCTCCAGTGTCTCGACCGTTCCCGCGATCCCGATGCCGGCGGAATTGACGAGCACGTCCAGGCCGCCGAAGCGTTCGTTGTGCTCGGTGACGACCCGGGCGCAGTCCTCCTCCTTGCTCATGTCGGCGGCGATCGCGTGCGCCCCGAGATCGGCGGCCGCGGCCTCGACCTTCGCCGCCGTGCGCGAGGCGAGCGTCAGCGCGAAGCCCTCCTCGTGCAGCATGCGGGCGATCGCGAGCCCGATGCCCGAGGAGCCGCCGGTCACGAGTGCGCTCCGCACGCCCCGACCATAGAGGAGTCGTGCCCGGCGGCGGCGGCTCCTCGAGCCGCCGCTCGTCGTTACGGTTCGGATCGTGAAGCTGACCGATCTGGCCACCGCGGGCGGTTGCGCCGCCAAGTACTCTGCGGCGCGCCTGGAGGAGCTCCTGCGCGGCTTCGTCCCTGCCGAGGCCGAGAATCTGCTCGTCGGCCTCGATCCGGCGGACGACGCGGCCGTCTACAAGCTCGACGACGAGCGCGCGCTCGTCTTCACGATCGACTTCTTCCCGCCGATCGTCGACGATCCCGACGACTTCGGCGCGATCGCTGCCACGAACGCGCTCAACGACGTGTTCGCGATGGGAGGAGTGCCGCTCCTCGCGCTCTCGGTCGCCGCGCTGCCCGAAGAGCTTCCCACCGAGACGGTCAGGGCGATCTTCGACGGCGCGGATCGCCAGGTGCGCGCCGCGGGTGCGATCCTCGCGGGCGGGCACACGATCCGCGACGCCGAGCCGAAGTACGGCCTGGCGGTCGTCGGCACGGTCTCGCCCGACGGGATCTGGTCGAAGTCCGGTGCCCGGTCGGGCGATGCGCTCTACCTGACGAAGCCGCTCGGGACGGCGCTCGTGCTCGGCGGCGCGAAGCGGGGGCTCTGTCCGCTCGACGACGCGGTGCGCTGGATGCGCACGCTGAACAACGAGGCGGCCGATGTGTTGCGACGGATCGGGCCGAACGCCGTCACGGACGTGACGGGCTTCGGGCTGCTCGGGCACGCGCATGAGATGGCGATGCGGAGCGGCGTGCGGATCACGATCGACGCGAAGCGCCTGCCGGCGCTGGACGGCGCCCTCGACGCCGCGCGCGCGGGCGTCTCGACCGCGGGCACTCGCGCGAACCGCGAGTACGCGCCGGTCGAAGCGGCAGCGGTGGAACCGGAGCTCGAGGAGCTCGCGTACGACCCGCAGACCGCGGGCGGGCTGCTCGTTGCGCTTCCGCGCGACAGGGCACCGGCACTCGAGGCCGAGTTCGCCCGTGCCGGGCTCTTCCTCGCCGGGATCGGCAGCGTCGGCGCGGGCGCCGGGGTCGCGCTCGGCTGAGTGCTCTCACAGCGTGAGCGCGGGCCGGGCTACAGTGCGGGCAGATGGACGCCGGCGCCCAGCCGCTTGCACGCGTGCGCGCATTGGCGCTCTCGGACGCCGCATTCCGCCGCATTGCGCTCACGAACGTCGCCTTCCTGGTCCTGATCGTCGCGACGGGCGCGACCGTCCGTCTGACCGGTTCCGGCCTCGGCTGCGAGCACTGGCCCGGGTGCCAGGTGCACCACTTCGAGCCGAAGAGCTACCACAGCTACATCGAGTTCGGGAACCGCCTGTTCGCGGCGCTCACGATCGTCGTGACGCTCGTGACCTGGCTCGCGGCGCTCGTCGTGCCGGTCGCGCGCAGGCTTCGCTTCACCGCGCTCGCGATCTTCGTCGGCACGCTCGCACAGGCTCCGCTCGGTGCGATCACCGTGTACTCGCATCTCAACCCGTGGCTCGTGCTCTCGCACTTCCTGCTCTCGATCGTCGTGCTCACGCTCGGCGTCGGGCTCGCCGTGGAGGTGCGGCCCCGTGCGCTCGGCGAGGTGCCTTCATGGGTGCGGCGGCTCGGTGTGCTCGTCGCGGTCGCCGCCGGAGTCCTGCTCGTCAGCGGCACGCTTGCGACGGCGGCCGGGCCGCATCCGGGGAGCACGGTCGTGCGCCGGCTCTGGTCGTTCCAGCCGGCGGTGTACTGGCACGTCCGCGCGACCGCCGTCTTCGGCCTCTCGTTCGCGCTCCTGCTCGTGTGGCTCATCCGCAACCACAGTCGCCATGTGCGCGGCGCGCTCGGAGTGCTTGCACTGCTCGCCGTGCAGATGACGATCGGCGAGGTGCAGTACCGCACGCACCTGCCGTGGTGGCTCGTGCTGGTGCACGTCACCGTCGCCGCGACCGTCTGGGCCGCCGTGTTCGCCTTCGTGTTCGCCCTCTGGCGCCCGCATAGGATTGCCCGATGAGCGACGAGCTTCGCTTCGAATCACGGCCCCAGCTCGAGCGGCCGGTGCTGATCGCCGCGTTCCGCGGCTGGAACGACGGTGGGCAGGGCGCGTCGCTCGCAGGCGCGTACCTCGCGCGCGCCTGGGCCGCGATCGAGTTCGCGTCGATCGACCCGGAGAACTTCTACGACTTCCAGGCGACGCGGCCGATGGTCTCCCTCGAGGAGGGGCTGACGCGCAAGGTCGAGTGGCCGGAGAACACGTTCTTCCACGCACCGCTCCCGGGCGGCGGCCGCGACGCGATCATCCTGCTCGGCGTCGAGCCGAACCTGCGCTGGCGGACCTTCTCCGAGCTGATCACGGGCGTCGCCCGCGACCTCGGCGTCGAGTTGGTGCTGACGCTCGGCTCGCTGCTCGCCGATGTGCCGCACACGAGGCCGTCGCCCGTCACGGGCAGCGCGTCGGATCCGGAGCTGATCGACCGGCTCGGCCTGCAGGCGTCGCGGTACGAGGGGCCGACGGGGATGGTCGGCGTGCTCCACGACGCGTGCAGCCGCGCCGGGCTGCAGTCCGCGAGCCTCTGGGCCGCCGTGCCGCATTACGTGTCGCTGACACCGTCGCCGCGCGCCGCGAAGGCCCTCGTCGACCGGCTGGGTGCCCTGCTGGGCGCCGACATCGACACGGCGGAGCTCGACGAGGCCGCCGACGCCTATGCGCAGCAGGTGAGCGAGGCCGTCGCGGCCGACGAGGAGACCCAGTCGTACGTGCAGGATCTCGAACGGCGCGTGGACGAGCTGTCGGAAGAGGACGACCTGCCGTCGGGAGACGCCCTCGCGGCCGAGTTGACGCGGTTCCTGCGCGAGCGCGAGAACGGCCACGACGGCGACGACGTCGCCCGCGGGTAGCGGTCGGGCGCCGCGCCGAGCCCTGCGACGAGGCGGGGCCAGAACCGGGAAGATCACCCTTTTTGGGGGCGGGTCGTCCCGGTTTTGAGTCGATCGAGGTGAGCGGTTAGGGACATAGGTGTCCTGACTTCGATGTCTCTCTAAAGGAGAACACCATCTTGCGTCTCGCTCAGCTCTCTCGCCTCCGCCTGATCGTGGTCACCGTCGGCGCGCTCGCACTTGGTGCCGGGGTCTACGCCTACGCGGCCTCGAACACGGTCCCGAGCACGACCGCCGGTGCCGGCTCGGGCACGATCAGCGGGTACACGGTCAGCAACGTGGCCTACGGCCTCAACGCGACCACCCCGACCAACCTCGACCAGGTGACGTTCACGATCGCCCCGACGACCGCCACGACGGTCAAGGCGCAGCTCGCGAGCGCCGGCACCTGGTACAGCTGCACCAACACCGCCGGCAGCGTCACGTGCAACACGACCTCGCCGCAGGCGACCGTCGCCGCAGCGACCCAGCTCACGGTCGTCGCCACCCAGTGATGAGCTCGGCCTCCTTCGCCGCCGCCACCCGCTCCGTCGGTCGCCGAGCTCCGCTTCGGCGTCCGACGGAGCCGCGGCTCGTTGCTCTGGGGGTCGCACTGCTCCTTGCGGCAGCTGCGTGGTGGGCCCTCGCCCCACCGACGCTCGGCGGCAAGACGTCGTTTGCGGTCGTCGACGGGACGAGCATGTTGCCGCATCTCCGCCGCGGGGACCTGGTGGTCGTCCGGCGCTCGAGCACGTATCGCGTCGGGGATGTCGTCGCCTACCACAGCGAGTTGCTGCATCGCGTCGTTCTGCACCGCATCGTCGCGATCGAGGACGGTCGCTACACCTTCAAGGGCGACAACAACACGTGGCTCGACCCGGAACGGCCCACCGCTCGCGCGATCATCGGAAAGCGCTGGAGCCAGCTCCCGCAGGCGGGACACCTCACCGGCTTCCTGCACGATCCTCTCATCGCCGCCGCGCTCGCGGTCTTGCTTGCGCTCGCGTGGGGACTGGGAGGCGCTCGAGCCGCCGAGGGCCTCGAAGGACAGTGAGCCCTTGCCGGCCCACCGCCGCGTAGCGGCGCGCGTCGGGACGAGCGCAGCCGTAGCCTGCCTCCTGGCCGCGCTCTCGAGCGGCAGCGTCTACGCAGCCGCCAACACGGTTCCGCCGACGAAAGCCACGCGCTTCGTCGTGGCGATCTCGGCGAACACCCTGAAACCGTCGAGCTGCGCGGCGATCACGCTCGCCACCAAGGTCGTCGGAGTCACCGGGACGACCGGCAACGATCTGCTCGTCGGAACGGCCAACGCCGACACGATGAGCGCCGGTGGAGGAAACGACTGTGTGCTCGGCGGCGGTGGGAACGACACGATCGACGGCGGAACGGGCACCGACGTCTGCATCGGCGGGCCGGGGACGGACGTCTTCACGAACTGCGAGACGCAGGTGCAGTGACCTCGCTAGCCGAAGGTGAACGAGTACGCCTGCACGCCGGGCGAGAAGCGGAGCTCCAGCAGGCCGCTCGTCGACGTCGCCGTCGAGCGGACTGTGTAGAGGCGCTCGGCGTCGACCTTGATCGTGCCGGCCGGCTTGCCGTCGACGAGCGCCTGCACGGTGCCCCGGCCGCCGAGCACGATGTAGACGTCCTTCGCCTGGAAGCGAAGCCGTAGCCGCGCGTTCGGGCCTGCGACGATCTTCTCGGCGCCGACGTCCCAGCGCCCGCCGTAGGAGAGGGTGCTGTCGGGAATCGCCGTTGCGAAGGTGTACGAGGCGAACCTGTTCGGAGTCGGGCTCGTGCCCACGTAGTTCGAGAGGCGCGCATAGCCGAGGTAGCTCTCGGGAGTCATCAGCTCGGTCGGCGTCGGGTCGGCGAGCCGTTTTGCCTCCGGCCCGTTCGTGCCGAGCAACCGTCGGATCAGCGACTCGGTCGTCCCGTACTCGCCTTCGCCGAAGTGCGTGTGGCGAACGTGCCCCTGCTTGTCGATCAGATACTCGGCCGGCCAGTACTGGTTCGAATAGTTGTCCCAGGTCTTGAAGCCGTTGTCCTGCACGACCGGGTAGGCGATGCCGAGACGCTTGACGGCTGCGCGCACGTTCGACGTCACGTGCTCGAATGCGAACTCGGGCGTGTGCACGCCGATGATCTCGAGCCCCTTCGGATGGTAGGTCGCGTACCACGCCTTCAGGTGCGGCAGCGTGCGTAGGCAGTTGATGCACGAGTACGTCCAGAAGTCGATGAGCACGACCTTCCCGCGCAGTTGCGAGAGCGTGAGCGGTTTGGTGTTGATCCACGCTCCGCCGGGGCGCAGGGCCGGCGCGACACCGTAGTCCGGCAGCGAGCCGGCCGGCGTCTTCTTCACGGCGGCGAGCGCGCCCCCGCCGCCGCGGACCTTGGCGAGCTCGCGCTTGGCGCTGCCGTTTGCCTCGATCTTGTCCTGCAGGAAGTTGGTGTAGCCGGGCGTGAGCGTCGCCAGGTGGTCGTCGAGGTGGAAGACGAGCCCGAGCGCGACGACTGCCATCAACGCGCCGGACGCGAGCCGTACGGTCTCCGCGTGGCGGCGCAGGTGGGCCGAGGCCTCGCGCCCGCCGCGCGCGATCAGCAGCATCGGGATCGCGGCGCCGATCGCGTACGCGAGCGTGAGCAGGATCGCGCGGAGCCCGACGGAGTTGTTGGCGGCGACGACCGTGACGGTTGCGAGGACGGGGCCTGCACAGGGCACGAAGACGAGGCCGAGCGTCGCGCCGAAGAAGAACCCGCCGCCGACACCGGTCGGCCGGAGGCGCGAGAAGACGGCGAGCGGCCGCTCGAGCAGCATCCCGGCGCGCGGGACGAGCAGCGTCGCCGCCATCAGGAAGAGGAGCGCGATCGCGAGGTTGCGCAGGAGGTCCTCGGGCAGACCGAGCCGGTCGAGGATCCACGCCGCGAAGAGGGTGAAGACGCTGAAGCTCGCGACGAGGCCCGCGACGATCCGCAGCGGCTTCCGTCCCGACGCGCCCCCGGCGAGCAGCACGGGGAGGACAGGCAGCACGCACGGCGAGATCGCGGTCACGACGCCGGCAAGGAGGCCGATGGCGAGAAGCAGGAGCATGGGCTACGGACGCACTCTGCCGATAGTTCGTTACGACCCGCCGCCCGGTTTTGGCCATGCCGCGACCAGACATGTCCAGGGGACAGTCCCCTGGACATGTCCCAACAGGACATGTCCTTCGAGGCGGCGCTGTCGGCCGGCGCCGGCCGGCGACGCCGTCAGGCGGCGTCTTCGGCCGGGACGGCCGGCGTGGCCGGTTCCGCGGTGGGTTCCGGCGCGGGAACCTCGGCCGGGGCGGCGCCGTTCGCCGACGGCTCGACTGCCGCGCCTCCGGTCGCCTCCGCCGGCTTCCGCCGCCGCCGCCGGCGCTTCTTCGGCGCCCCGGGTTGACGGTCGCCGTTGCCGCCGTCCTCGGTCGCGGCCGCCGTCTGCGTCGCGCCGGCCTGCGCCTCGGTGCCCGTCTTCTTCTTGCGCCGCCGGCGCCGGCGCGCCCGCGACGGGCCCGTCTTCGGCTGTGGCAGGCTCTCCGCGATCCAGCCTGCGACCTCCTGGATCGTCCCGAGCCGCTCACGGGCCGCCTCGAGCAGCTGCGTCGCACGCGGGGTGTAGCCCTCCGCCGACGCGAGGAGCGCCGCGCCGACCTCGCGCGGCATCTCGAGCGCCGCATTGACGAGCTTCGCGGCGTTCTCCTCGTGCCGATGGCCGCGCGAGTTCGCAAGCGCGCCGAGCAGGCGCTTCGCATCCGGATACTCCTGTGAGGCCTTGCGGTCGAGTTGCTTGCGGACCGCCCGCGACAGCCGCCACGTCCAGCGCGCGAGGATCTGATCCGGTGCGTCCGCCTTCCCATCGGCGATCGCGCGCAGCATCGTTCGCACGCCCGCCGCCCGGTCCTTCTCCCACGGCGGCGCCTGCGTGACGAGCGTGACCAGATCGTCGAAGTCCGCCCGCTCGACCTTCATCGACACACGGTCCGCGAGCGCGATCAGCCGCAGCCTGCGATTCGGATTCTGCGCCGAGCACGTCGAGAGGAACGTCTCCATCGCCCGCTTCGACGCGCCGCGCGCGGTCAGCTTCTCGACGAACGCCGCGCGCTCGTCGAAGCGCAGCTGGCGGCCCGCGATCTCGCCCCAGAACTCCTGCTCGTCGTTGTCGAGGAACTTCGGGTCGACGCGCTGCCACTCACGGGCGATCACCGCCTTGCGACGCAGCACGTCGGGCGTCACCGGCACGAGCCAGGACACCGGCGTGAGCTTGCGCCGCGCGCGCCGCTGCTGGCGCCGCCGCGGGGCGGGCGTGACGCGCGCGCCCTCGCGGTAGAAGTCCGCGTCGAGGAGCGAGTGCAGCGAGACGACGCGCTCGTTGTGCGTCGCCGCCTTCGGCGTGAAGTCGACGACGATGCCCGCCTCCTTGCGCGGATGGACCCGCATGATGCGACCGATCCGCTGCTGGTACACGCGCTTCGAGGCCGTCGGCGCCAGGTGCATGACGATCGTCGCGCGCGGCGAGTTCCAGCCCTCGGCGAGCAGCATCGCGTTGATCAGCACGTCGATCTCGCCGCGCTCGTAGGCGGCGAGCACCTCGGCGAGCTTGACGGGCGGCGTCCGTCCCGAGACGGCCTCTGCCTTGATGCCGGCGGCCCGAAACGCGGTCGCGAGGTTGTACGCATGATCGACTCCGGCCGCGTAGACGATGCCGGGCGTGTCGCCGAAGCGCTCGCGATAGAGCGTCGCCGCGGCCATGTTCAGCGCTTCGTGGTCGAGAGCCTGCGCGAGGGCGCGTTCCTCGAAGTCGCCGCCGACGATCGGCACCTGGTTGATCGCCGCGACCGGCGGGACGCGCAGGCAGCGAAGCGGCGCGATCAAGCCGCGCCGCGCCGCGTCCGCGAGCGGCAGGTCGTCGACGGACGCCGGAAACACGTCCGACACCTGCTTCGCGATCAGCTCCTCGGTCGCCGTCATGCCGATGTAGATCGGCTCGTGCAGTGAGCGGATCGCCGCCGACGTCTTCTCCCCGAGCGCCGTGTGCGCCTCGTCGCAGATCACGAGCTGGTACGCGTCACGTGCGATCTCTCCGACGTGGCGCGCGAACCAGGCGTAGGTCTGGATCGTGATCGGAGAAGCCGAGCGCGGCGCGGTGTGCCCCTCGAGGATCGCGTCGGTGAAGCGCGCTCCGTAGCCGTGCTCGGTCAGCTCGCGGCGGAACTGATCGACGAGCAGGCGGCGGTGGGTGAGGATCAGGATGCCCTCGGTGCGAGCGGCCTCCACGAACCCGGCGGCGGCGATCGTCTTGCCCGACGCGGTCGGGTGGCGGAAGCGGTAGCGGCGGACGGCGCCCGGGTCCGCGTCGACCGGAAGCGGCTCCTCTTCCTCGACCTCCGGCTCGGCCGACAGCTCGAGCTCGTCGTCGAGCTCCTCGTCCTCCTCCGGCTGCTCCTCCGCCTGGCCGTTCCCGTTCTCGCCCTTCTGGGCGGCCGCGATCAGCTCGGTGAGCATCCCGGCGAGCGCGTCGACCTGATGCCGGCGAAGCTCCGTGCCGGAGGCGAGGTGCGGCGGTTTCTCCGACAGGACGCGCTCGAGCCCGAGGAGGAGCGCGTAGCGCACCTTCCACTCGGCGGAGGGCGCAGCGCGGCCGGCCGCGATCTCCTCGAGCGCGTCGTCGAGCGCGTGCCTCCGGGCGGTGCCGGGAGCGAGGACGGCGTCGGGTGCCTCGTCCGGCCGGAGGAACGGCTCCCCCGCCCAGGACTCGGCTCGGAGTGCGTCGGCTCGCATTGCCGCCGCTTCCTCCGACTCGTTCGGAGATTGCGTAGTGGTTTCTGCCAATGCCTGCGGCACGCCTGCCGTGCCGCCTCCTCAAAGGATGCGCCCGCGGGTTCGTGATCCCCGTTCGCGCTGCGCAAACGGGAGAATAGCCGATCCGGCGGCTGACGGCGGGTTTCAGGCCGCCGCGGCGACGAGTGCCTCGAGCCGGCCGACGAGCCAGGGAAGCTCGCTCCGCTCCGCCTCGAGCACCTCGCCGTCGAACTGGATCAGCATCCCGCCCGCCGACGTCAGGTGGTCGCCGGCTCCGGCGATCAGTCGCCGGTAGTGGTCGAGCCCGTCGCCCGAGGAGTAGACCGCCGCCGCCGGCTCGTCCTCGAACCCGGGCGTGTCGGGCGCGAGATAGGGGAGATTCGCCACGATCAGGTCGAGGTCGCGGGGCAGCCCGTCGAGCAGGTCTCCGTGGACCAGGTGGACGCGTGCGCCGAGCCGCTCGGCGTTCAGCGTCGCGAGCGCGAGCGCCCGGGCGCAGGTGTCGCTCGCCCACACCTCGACCTGCGGCGCGCGCAGCGCCAGCGTGATCGCGATCGTGCCTGCGCCGGTGCCGACGTCCGCGACCCGCACCGTCTCGAGCCCGATGCGAACGAGGGCGGCGTCCACGAGCTTCTCGGTCGTCGCGCGCGGCGAGAAGACCCGTCCCGGGTCGGTCTCGAATGTCAGTCCATGGAAGCGTGTCGTCATCGCACCTAGTACAACGTAGCCCGATGCGTTGGATTCCCTACGCGGAGGAGAAGCAGGCTCGCTACGACAGCCCGCAGGCGGAGCTCGACGAGCGAGGGCTCGTCCGGCAGGGCAACGCCGCCTACGCGGCCGGGCTCGGGTTGCTGATGGCGGGTGATCCGGGCGCGGCCGAGTGGTTCTCGCGCGCCGCTGCCCGCTGGCGCGAGAGCTGGGACGCGGCCGAGCCGCACGAGGCGTGGGGGAGGCCGATCGGCGCGCTGAAGGCCCTGCTCCTGGCGGGCGACGACGAGGCGCTTTCGGAGACGGCCCGCTGGACGCTCGAGCTCGGTACTGCGGCCGCCGCTTCGTCGATCGGGCGCTACGCGGCCGCGCTCGCGCTGCTCGCCCTCGAGCGCTGGCCGGAGGCGCGCCGGGTCTCCGACTCGCTGCGTGCGCGTGACGACTTCCCGCACGACGTCGCAGATGCGCTCGCGTTCGTCGCTGCGCACGACCCGGTCGCGCTCGTCGAGGCGCTGGAGTCGATCGTCGGGTCGTTCGAGGCGCGCGAGGAGTACCTGGAGGACGCGGCGGTCGCCGACACCGCGCTCGTGCTGCACGCGCTGGCGCGCCGGCGCGGCATCGATCTGCCGCTGCCCGACTCGCCCGTTCTTCCGTAAGAAGCTCTAGCTCGGGTCGCCCTGCTCGATCGCGGGATGGAACGCGATCGTGATCGTCTGCAGCGGCTGGGAGTCGTCCTCGAGGTCCGTCAGCTTCTCGACGAGCTCCTTCAGGAGCTTGCGCACCGTGTCGTCGTCGAGCTTCGTGTGCACCTGGGCGCTCCGGAACTGTCCCTCCGCGGCGAAGAGGTCGAAGCCGCGCCGCAGCTCGCGCAGCTGCGCCGCCTGCAGCTCGCTCGCGAGCCCGGCAGCGCGGATCTCCGGGCCGACCCTGAAGTGCTTCGCGACCGGGCGGTACGGCTTCTCGCGGCCGGCCGCCGGGGCGAGCTCGATCAGCCCGGCGCGGTACAGCATGCGCACGTGGAAGTGGAGGTGGCCCGGGTCGACGGAGAGCAGCGCGGCGAGGTCGCGGTTCGTGAGCGGTTTCCCCGCGTCCCCCAGCACCTGCAGCACCTTCAGCCGCAGCGGATGTCCGAGCGCCTTCAGCTGCTCGGGCCGCTCGACCTCGAGGACGTCGCGCGACGACCGCTCCGGTTCGGGTGTGCTCATGCCGGCTCCAGTCTGGACGCTGCGGCCTCGTCGAGGAAGACCTCGACGCGAACCGGAGCGAGGCGCGCGAGGCTCGCCGGCACGTCGCGGCTGATCTCCGGGCCGAAGGCGCGGGCGACGGCGTCCGCCTTTTCCTCGCCGCTCGTGAGGAAGACGATGCGCTTCGCCCCCTGAATCGTCGGCAGCGTCATCGTCACGCGGTCGACGAACGGCTCGAGCCCGGCGGGGCCGCTCGTCGCCCGCCGGTTCGTCACCTCGAGTTGCGGCGAGCCCGGAAAGAGCGACGCCATGTGACCGTCAGGCCCGAGCCCGAGCAGCAGCACGTCGAGCGTCGCGTCCTCGAGGGCGGCGTCGAGCTCGTCGGCGGCGTCGGCCGGTGCGAGCTCGCCGCGGATCCGGTGCACCTGGGCGGGCTGCCCGGTGAGGTGGTCGAGCAGCGTCTCCTTCGCGAGCCGGTAGTTCGAACGGTCGTCCTCCGGGGGCACGCAGCGGTCGTCGCCCCACCACAGGATGACCCGGCCCCAGTCGGGCGTGCGCTCGGCTGCACGCTCGTAGGCGGCACCCGGGCCGGTTCCACCGGTCAGGACGATCGAGCTGCCCCGGAGCGCCTCGGCGGCGAGGAGGTCACCCACGGCGCGCGCGGGATCCTCGCTCACGTGCAGGTCAGGCGGCTGCGGCATGAGGGAAGGGTAGAAAACCGCGCTGGAGCCCGGCGAGCAGGTAGACGCTCGCGAGCCCGGCCCACTCGCCGTACGGCTCGAGCAGCACGTCCGTCTCCTCCGGCTCGACCCAGCGGCCCCAGAGCGACGAGGCGAGCTTCGAGAGGCCCAGGTCGCGGGCAAGGCCGTGTTCGTAGCGGCCGAGGCCCTCGATCGAGATGACGCCGACCGACCACGGGCCGAGGCCCCGCTCGCGCGCGAGCCTGGCGGCGACCGCAGCGCTCGGATGTGCCTTGAGCCCTTCGAGATCGAGCGACCTGCAGAGCCGGATGAGGCAGGCGGCGCGGCGCGCGCCGAGCCCGAGGCGGCCGAGCTCGGCCGGCGAGAACCGCCCCAGCTCCGCCGCCGTCGGCGCGGCGTGCAGGCCTCCGAGCGCCGGTGTCGCTGCACGGACGACCGTCCGCTCGATCTCTCGCGCCCGGCTCGCCTGGATCAGCTGGCCGCAGACCGCGCGGAGCAGCGCCTGGGCGACGGTGGCGGTGCGCATCGGCCTGAGCCCGCGAAGCCGGCGCACCGTCTCCCCGAGCAGCGAATCGTCCCGGAACCGCTCGAGGAACGCCGAGTGGTCGTCGTCGAGCCCGAGTGCGAACCGCACGTGCTCGACACCGGCGTCGCTGTCCGCCGCGACCACGATCGTCCCGTCGGCGTGCTGCACTGCCTGGACGCGCTCCAGCCTCCCCTCGCTCTGGATCGTGGCGCGGTAGGTGCCGTCGGCGACGACGCGGGTCGCGTCCGACGCGTGGCGACCCGAGACGCGAAGCGAATAGGGCCCGGTGGGGCGGAGCTCGGCGCGGACGGGCATCTCCACCCGAGTCTAGGGATACGGTACGCCGATGCTGCGCCGGGCCGCCTCGCGCGTGTCGATGCGAAGCCGCGAGCGGAAGCTCCAGCTCTTCCTCGAGCTCCTCCGACCCGGTCCCGCGACGACGGTCGTCGACGTCGGCGTCACCGACGCGCCGTTCGGCGCGGGCTCGACCGACAACTTCTTCGAGGCGCGCTATCCGTGGCCCGAGCGGATCACGGGCGTCGGCCAGACCGAGCTCGAGCGCTTCGCTGCCGCATTCCCGTCGGTGCGCGCCGTGCGGGCCGACGGGCGTGCGCTGCCGTTCGCCGACGGCGAATTCGACCTCGGCTTCTCGAATGCGGTCGTCGAGCACGTCGCCGGCGGCCGCGAAGGCCAGCAGCGCTTCGTCCACGAGCTCTGCCGCGTCGCCCGGCAGGTCTTCGTCACGACGCCGAACCGCTTCTTCCCGATCGAGGTGCACACGCTGCTGCCGTTCGTGCACTGGCTGCCGCGGCGCGCACGTGAACGCGTGATCCCGTTCGACGACGTCCTCGACCTGCTCGGGCCGAAGGACCTCGAGGGCCTCTTTCCTTACAGCGTGCGTGTAATCAACACCGGTATGACGCTGATCGCGGTCGGCCCGCGTTGAGCAGGCGCCCGGTCTGGGCCCTGCACGTCCTGATCGTCGGGCTCGCGCTGCACAACGTCGTGATGGCGTTCCTCTGGCGCGCCGGCGTGCGCGGCGCTGCGCTGAGCGTGATCGCGGCATGGAAGGACGTCCTGCTTCTGGTGGCGCTCGCGCTCGTCGTGCGGCGCATTCGCGTCGGCGTGACGCCGGTCGACTGGCTCGCGCTCGTCTTCGGCGCGCTGATCGTCCTCTACGGGGTCCTGCCGCAGTCGTGGCTCGGCGGGGACGCGACGCACAAAGGGGTGCTCTACGCCGCTCGACACGACCTGCTCCCGGTCGGTGCGTACTTTCTCGGCCGCGGCCTCGACCTGACGGGCGAGGAGCGCGGCCGCCTCTGCCGGACGGTGCTCGCGACGGGCGCCTTCGTCGCCGCCGTCGGGCTCGCCGACGTCTACCTCGTGCCGCTCTCGTTCTGGCGGCACTCGTCAGGCTGGTTCTCCGCGCAGCTCGGGCTGACCTACCACGGTCTCTCGGGCTTGCCGGAGAACTTCATCTACAACGCGGGCAACAACGTCATCTTCCGGCGGCTGACCTCGACGTTCCTCTCGCCGCTCGCCACCTCGTATCTGCTCGTCGTCGCGCTGCTCTTCGTGCCGCTGCGGCGTACGTGGGGGCCGCCGCTCGCGCTCCTCCTCTTCGCGGCGCTCCTCTTCACGCACACCCGGTCGGCCCTGATCGCGCTCGTGATCGCGCTGCTCGTGCTCGCGTTCGCGCGCCGCTCGCCGCGGCCCCTTCTCTTCGCCGTCGGCGTTGCCGTGGTCGGGCTTGCGTTCGTCAAGGGCTACGAGCACGTCGCGCCGCGCACGCACTTCACCGCGCGCGAACAGCAGCTGCAGGAGCAGAATGCCCGCGCGCATCCGCAGGTCTCGCACGACGCGACGAGCGCGAACGAGTCCTCGACGAGCGAGCACCTGAGCTCGCTGCGGGAGGGCTCCCGAACGGTGCTGCACCATCCCTGGGGATTCGGCCTCGGCAACTCGGGCGTGACCGCGGAGCGGACGAACGTCGCGCCGAAGGCAGGCGAGTCGACCTACACGGAGCTCGGCGTCGAGGCGGGGCTGCTCGGTGCGCTCGCGTTCGTCGCCTGGTCGCTTGCGCTCCTGCGGGCGAGCGTCCGGCGGCGTGTCTGGGTCGGCGCCGCCTTCGCCGCGGTGCTCTTTCTCGGCCTGCAGACCGACGTGATCGGCGTGCCGTGGATCGCGGTCGCCGTCTGGGCGTTCGCGGGTGACGCCGCGACCGCCTGACGTGTGTCGCCGTGCGAACGTAACTGCAACAAGTTCGTGTCGGTCCGAAAGGGACACTTGCGGCGTGCGTCTCTCTTCGTACCGTTGATCGGGTGCGCCTACCGCTGATCGAGATCGGACTGCTCCTGCTGGCCGCGATCGTCGCCTCGACCGCGATCCCGCGCTGCTCGGGCCCGGCCGGGCGCACGGTCGTCCGGGCGAGCTGGTCGCTGACGCCCGGCGTGCTCAATCCGGCCGTCACGCAGGCGACGCTCTCCTCGACCGTCTGCAGAAAGGGCTGGACCCGCACGGTGCGGCCGCCCGTCTCCTACACGAACGAGCTCAAGCGGCGTGGGATCGCCCAGTACCGGCTGCGGGGGCCGCCCTCGGCCTTCCAGGAGGACCACCTGATCAGCCTCGAGCTGGGCGGCAATCCCACGGACCCACGCAACCTGTGGCCCGAGCCGTACCCGCGCGCGGCGGCGGTCGACCGAATCGAGAACGAGCTCAACGACCGGGTTTGCTCGGGCTCGCTCACGCTTGCCGACGCGCAGCGGCGCGAGTCGTCGCTCAAGCATCGGGACGGCTGAGCTCGGCCGCGAGCCGCCCGAGCAGCTCGACGAGCTGGGCGCGCTCGGCCTTGGAGAGCGTGCCGACCGCCGGCTCGAAGGCGGCAGAGACCCGCGCGTGCCGCTCCTCGAAGCGGGCGCGTCCGGCTGCCGTGACGTCGATCTGGACGGCACGCCGGTCGGCCGGATCCGGGAGTCGCTCGACGAGCGCGAGCTCGACGAGCGCGTCCACGGCCCGGCTGGCGGTGGGCGCGGTCACTCCGAGGCGTGCGGCGAGCTCGCTCAGTCGCAACGGGCCGCCGGTCACGAGCTCGACGAGCGCGAGCCGCTGGGTCGCCGTCATCGCGGGTCCCTCGTCGGGGCCGCCCGTCAGGCGCGTCAGCTGACGGATCACGGTCCCGAAGCTGTCGAGCAACTCCCTGGTCTCGCCCGCTCTGCTTCTGCCCACACCGACCTTGCTCACCCCGAGATTATTGCACAACGCAATAGTTTCACAACGTTGCTATCGTGCCGGGATGATCGACGCCGCCCCCCAGCCGCAGCAGAGCGTCCGCCTGATCTTCGCGGCGCTGATGCTCGTGCTCCTCCTCGCCTCCCTCGACCAGACGATCGTCTCGACCGCGCTCCCGACGATCGTCGGCGACCTCGGCGGGCTCTCGCATCTCTCGTGGGTCGTGACGGCGTACCTGCTCGCGGCGACGATCGCCGGGCCGCTGTACGGCAAGCTCGGCGACCTCTACGGGCGAAAGAAGGTGCTGCAGACCGCGATCGCGATCTTCCTGGTCGGCTCCGCGCTCTGCGGGATCAGCCAGAGCATGTTCGAGCTGATCGCGTTCCGGACGCTGCAGGGTCTCGGGGCCGGCGGGCTCATGGTCGTGACCCTCGCGGTGATCGGCGACGTGATCGCGCCGAGCGAGCGCGGCAAGTACCAGGGGTACTTCGGCGGCGTCTTCGGCGTCTCGACGGTGATCGGCCCCCTGCTCGGCGGCTTCTTCGTCGACAACCTCTCGTGGCGCTGGATCTTCTACGTCAACCTGCCGGTCGGCGCGGCGGCGTTGTCGATGATCGCGGTTGCGTTCCACCCGCAGGCCGCGCGCCGCCGCCATGCCATGGATTACGCGGGCGCGGCGCTTCTCGCGGGCACGCTCGCGGCGGTCGTCCTCTTCACGAGCCTCGGCGGGACGACGTGGGCGTGGGGCTCGCCCGAGATCATCGGACTGATCGTCGCGAGCGTGGTCCTGCTGCCGCTCTTCCTGCTCGTGGAGCACCGCTCGGCGGAGCCGATCATGCCGCTGACGCTGTTTCGAAACCACACGTTCTCGGTGACGAGCGCGGTCGGATTCATCGTCGGCTTCGCGCTCTTCGGCGCGATCACCTACCTGCCGCTCTACCTGCAGGTCACGAAAGGCTCGAGCCCCACCAAGTCGGGGCTGCAGTTGCTGCCGCTGATGGCCGGGGTCCTCGTCACGTCGATCGCGAGCGGCCAGCTGATCTCGCGGCTCGGGCGCTATCGCGTGTTCCCCATCGTCGGCACGGGGGTGATGGCCGTCGCGATGGGACTGCTCTCGCTGTTGCACGCAGGGACGAGCGTCTGGTTCGCAGCGCTCTTCGCGCTCGTGCTCGGGCTCGGGCTCGGCATGGTCATGCAGGTGCTCGTGCTCGCCGTGCAGAACTCGGTCGACCCGAGCGTGATGGGTGTCGCGACGAGCGGCTCGACGCTCTTCCGCCAGGTCGGCGGCTCGATCGGCGTCGCGCTCTTCGGGACGATCTTCGCGAATCGTGTCCACGTCGAGCTGGCACACCGGCTCCCCCGGGGGACTCACGTCCCGAAGACGATCAATCCTGCGGGCATCAAGGAGCTTCCGCCGAAGGCGCATGCGGCCTTCGCCGAGGCGTTCAGCGCCGCGCTCCATCCGGTGTTCATCACCGCCGCAGCCGTCTCGCTGGTCGCGTTCGGGCTCGCGTGGCTCCTGCGCGAGCAGCCGCTGCGCACGACGCGGTCCCAGCCCGCCGACACGATTCCGGTGCCCGGCGAGCACAGCGCGGCGGCGTAACCGCGTAACCGCCGCCGTTCATGCGATCTCCTGCGCGACCGCGATCGCGGAGGAGAGAGCACACGATCCGATGCGGCGCCCGTTCGCGCGGGGTGCATCGACGGCTTCAACCTGTGCGGCGCGGCCGCAGGCGCGTTCTTAGTGTCCTCTCAGGCGCGGCTGGTTTGCTCTGGATCGTGTTCTACGTCAGGTACCTGCGGAACGAGCTCGTGCGCCGGCGTACGCGGACGATCGTCACGCTGCTCGGCCTCGGTCTCGGCGTCGCGCTCGTGATCGTCATCTCGGGTCTCTCGAGCGGTCTCGACCAGGCGCAGCGAAAGACGCTCGACCCGCTCGGGGGGATCGGGACCGACCTGACGGTGACGCTCGCGCCGCAGCAGGACCAGGGCGGCGGCTTCCGCGGCCCCGGCGGCGGGAACCGCGACCTGGTGCAGTCGAACCTCTCGGTCGTCACCGACCTCTCGAAGCTCGGGAAGCCGGGCGCGCACTTCGTGCACGACTTCTTCCTGCCCGGCACCCAGCTCACCTTCCCGCAGAGCGCCGCGAAGCAGATCTCCTCGATCAGCGGCGTCGCGCAGGTGACGCAGGGACTGACGCTCCTCGCCGAGCACCAGGAGGGGATCGTGCCGAAGATCGTCGCGAAGCTGAAGACGGGCGGCCAGACGTTCGACTTCACGCGCAACATCCAGCGCCCGACCGCCGCCCAGTTCAAGGCGATGCAGGCCTGCTTCCAGAAGCTGAATCCCCAGGGCGCCAACGGGAGCGGCGGCAGCCGCAGCTCCGGCGGCGGCGGTTTCGGCGGCGGCGCCCGCGGCGGCGGCGGTGCGAGCCGCGGCGCGTTCGCCCAGTGTCTGCCGAAGAGCCTCCAGCGTGTGCGCACACGGTTCACGACACCGCAGCAGACGCTGAAGCAGGTGCTCGACCCGCCGCAGACGAACATCAAGACGACCGCCTACACGATCGGCGGTGTCGACCAGACGCACCCGGCGATGGGCGTCGTCACCACCTCCCAGGTGACGAAGGGTCGCTATCTCGCGCCGGCCGGTGGACGCGAGGCGCTCGTCGCGACGACCTACGCGGCGAAGCACTCGCTGCAGGTCGGCTCCAAGCTCGACCTGAACGGCACGTCGTTCACCGTCGTCGGGCTCGTCAGCCCGCCGCTCGGCGGCCAGAGTGCCGACGTCTACCTGCCGCTCGAGCAGCTGCAGCGGCTCGCCAACGAGGCCGGCCTTGCGAACGTCGTCCTCGTTCGCGCCTCGAGCGGCAAGGATGTCGCGGCCGTCAAGTCCGCGATCGAGTCGGCCATCCCGACCGCGCAGGTCGCGAGCTCGAAGGACGTCGCCGACACGATCAGCGGCTCGCTCGTCGACGCGTCGAACCTCTCTCATGACCTCGGCCTGGCTCTCTCGATCATCGCCGCGGCAGCAGCGTTCCTGCTCGCTGCCCTGCTCGCGCTGTCCGCGATCGGCAAGCGCGTACGCGAGCTCGGGACGCTGAAGGCCCTGGGGTGGACGCAGCGTATGGTCGTCCGCCAGATCGCCGGGGAGTCTCTTGCCCAGGGGCTCCTCGGCGGGATCTTCGGCATCGTCGTCGGCGTCGCCGCGTGCGTTCTGATCGGCGCTGTCGGGCCTTCGCTGACCGCGAGCTCGACGACCGGCGGCGGCAATCTGCTCGGCCTGGGGGCGGAGACGGCGCGGACGGCGACGAGCTCGGTGTCGCTCGACGCGCCGGTCGGGCTCGCCATCCTCGCGATCGGGTTCGGCCTCGCCCTCCTGGGCGGCCTGGTCGCGGGGACGGCGGGTGCGCTTCGGGCGGCGCGCCTGCGTCCCGCCGATGCCCTGAGGCAGGTCGAGTAGATGGCGACGCTCTACAGCCTCGCCGGCGTGGCGAAGCTCTTCCAGCGCGGCCCAACCACCGTGCGTGCGCTCGACGGCGTCGACCTCGAGATCGACGTGGGCGAGTTCGTCGCGCTCGAAGGGCCGAGCGGCTCCGGCAAGACGACCCTTCTGCAGCTGCTCGGCGCGCTCGACCGGCCGAGCGCCGGCACGATCCAGTTCGAAGGCCGCGACCTCGTCGCCCTGCCGGACCGCGAGCTCGCCGAGCTGCGGTTGCGCTCGTTCGGCTTCGTCTTCCAGCAGTTCAACCTGATCCCGACGCTGACGGCTGTCGAGAACGTCGAAGTCAAGCTCGCGCCGATCGGCGGCGATCGCGCCCGCGCGTTGCAGATGCTCGACGAGGTAGGGCTCGCCGAGCGCGCCGACCATCTCCCGTCACATCTGTCGGGCGGCGAGCAGCAGCGGGTCGCGATCGCGCGGGCGCTCTCGGTCGAGCCGCGGGTCGTCCTCGCCGACGAGCCGACGGGGAACCTGGACTCGGCGACCGGCGGGGAGATCATCGAACTCCTCTGGAACCTGGCGGCCGAGCACGGCTCGACGGTGATCGTCGCGACCCACGACACAGAGCTCGCCGCGCGGGCGGCGCGCCGGGTCGGCGTGCGGGACGGGCGGCTCCTCGCCGCTGTCGGCGCCTCGTAGATCGGGAGTACCCTTCGGGGCGTGCGGTCTCGCACGACCCTTCCCCTCGCAGCCCTGGTCGCGGCCTCCGTCTGGTGCGTCGCGCTGCTCGAGGTGCGCAAACACGAGTACGGCGCGGCGGGCTACCGCTACCTCGTCTGGAACCTCACGCTCGCGTGGATCCCGCTCCTCGTCGCGCTGCTCCTCGTTGCCGCCTACCGGCACCGGGCGTCGTGGGTGGGGCTCCTCACACTCGGCGCCGTGTGGCTCGTGTTCCTGCCGAACGCCCCGTACGTGCTCACGGACTTCGTCCATCTCGACGACCAGCACCGGCTGTTCGACACGGTCATCATCGCCTCGTTCGCGTTCACCTCGCTCGCGCTCGGCTTTGCCTCGCTGCTGCTCGTGCAGCTCGTCGTCACGCGGGCGGCGGGCGCGCTCGCAGGCTGGTTGCTGGTCGTCGGCGCGCTGTTCGCGTCGAGCGTCGGCATCTACCTGGGCCGGGTGCTCCGCCTGAACAGCTGGGACGTCCTCTGGCGGCCGCGCCTCGTCGGCGCGATCGCGCGCGGGCGGCTCGACGACCCGCTCGGAAACCGGTACCTGCTCGGGTTCGTGGCCGCGCTCTGCGGCTTCCTGATGCTTGCGTACCTGGGGCTCTACGGCTTCGCCGCGCTTGCGTCGGCCGTGCGCCGCGACGACCGGTAGGCCCGGTGCTAGGGTCGAATCGATAGTGGCGAAGCCGGTCGAGCAGCTCGAATCCGTCGTGATCCGGTTCGCCGGAGACTCCGGCGACGGGATGCAGCTGACCGGCGGGCGCTTCACGACCGAGACCGCGCTCACGGGTAACGACCTCGCCACGTTCCCCGACTTCCCGGCGGAGATCCGGGCGCCGGCGGGCTCGCTCCCCGGCGTCTCGGGGTTCCAGCTCCACTTCGCCGATCACGACATCCTCACGCCGGGCGACCGGCCGGACGTCCTCGTCGTGATGAACCCCGCGGCGCTGAAGACGAACCTGAACGACCTTCCGAAGGGCGGCACCCTGATCGTCGACACGGACGCGTTCACCGAGCGCAACCTGAAGAAGGCGGGGTACGAATCGAACCCGCTCGACGACGGCTCGGTCGCCGACTACCAGGTGCACGCCGTGCCCCTGACCGCGATGACGGTGGGTGCGCTGAAGGAGATCGAGGGCGTGACCGCGCGAGAGGCCGAGCGCGCGAAGAACATGTTCGCACTCGGTCTGATGTCGTGGCTCTACGGTCGCCCGACCGAATCGACGACGGCGTACATCGAGAAGAAGTTCGCGAAGCGGCCCGAGATCGCCGCCGCGAACTTGAAGGCGTTCAACACGGGCTACGCATTCGGCGAGACCTCAGAGGGGTTCGCGGTGCAGTACGAGGTGCGGCCCGCGAAGCTGACACCGGGCCGCTACCGGCAGATCACAGGCAACACCGCGCTCTCGTGGGGGCTCGTCGCCGCAGCGAAGCTGTCGGGGCTCGACCTCTTCCTGGGCGCGTATCCGATCACCCCCGCGTCCTCGATCCTCGAAGAGCTTGCGCGGCAGAAGAGCTTCGGCGTGAGGACGTTCCAGGCGGAGGACGAGATCGCCGCCTGCGGTGCGGCGCTCGGCGCGAGCTTCGGGGGCGCGCTCGGCGTCACGACGTCGGCCGGACCGGGCGTCGTCCTCAAGTCGGAGACGGTCGGGCTCGCGGTGACGCTCGAGCTGCCGCTCCTCATCGTCGACGTGCAGCGCGCGGGGCCGTCGACGGGCATGCCGACGAAGCCCGAGCAGGGCGACCTGCTGATGGTGCTCTTCGGGCGCAACTCGGAGTCGCCGGTGCCCGTGCTCGCGTGCGCGACGCCGGGTGACTGCTTCTACGCCGCGATCGAGGCGGCGCGCGTGGCACTCACCTACCGCACGCCGGTGTACCTGCTCTCCGACGCGTATCTCGCGAACGGCGCCGAACCGTGGCTCGTTCCCGATACGTCGACGCTCGAGCCGATCGACGTACGGTTCGCAGAGCCGAACGGCGCGCCGTTCCTGCCGTACAGGCGCGACCCGGAGACGCTCGCGCGGCCGTGGGCGATCCCGGGCACGCCGGGTCTCGAGCACCGGATCGGCGGCCTGGAGAAGGCAAACGAGACCGGCAATGTGTCGTATGACCCCGACAACCACGATCTGATGACGCAGCTGCGCGCGCAGAAGGTGGCGGGGATCAAGGTGCCGGACCTCGAGGTCGACCACCAGGAAGGCGCCGATGTGCTGGTGCTCTCGTGGGGCGGGACGTACGGCCCGGTCCACGCGGGCGTGCGCCGCGTGCGCGCGGCCGGGGGCAGGGCGGCGCACGCGCACCTCCGCTGGCTGAACCCGTTCCCCGCCAACCTCGGGGACGTGCTGGGTAGCTACGACCGCGTGCTGATCCCGGAGATGAACATGGGCCAGCTCCTGCAGCTCGTGCGGGCGCGATACCTGGTGGACGCGGTCGGCTACAACCGCGTCACCGGCAAGCCGTTCAAGGCGGGGGAGATCGCCGACGCGGTGGAGGCGCTGCAATGACGAGCGACCTGAAGCTGACCGCGAAGGACTTCAAGTCCGACCAGGAGGTGCGCTGGTGCCCAGGCTGCGGGGACTACGCGATCCTCGCCGCGGTGCAGAGCTTCATGCCCGAGCTGGGGCTCGAGCGCGAGAAGATCGTCTTCATCTCGGGCATCGGCTGCGCGGCGCGGTTCCCGTACTACATGCAGACCTACGGCATGCACTCGATCCACGGCCGCGCGCCGGCGATCGCGACGGGCCTCGCGGTCACGCGGCCGGATCTCTCGGTCTGGGTCGTGAGCGGCGACGGCGACGCGCTCTCGATCGGCGGCAACCACCTGATCCACGCGCTGCGCCGCAACGTCAACATCAAGATCCTGCTCCTGAACAACCAGATCTACGGCCTGACGAAGGGGCAGTACTCGCCGACGTCGGAACAGGGGAAGGTCACCGGCTCGACCCCGATGGGCAGCGTCGACTATCCGTTCAACCCGCTCTCCGTCGCCCTCGGCGCGGAGGCGACGTTCGTCGCACGTGCCCTCGACACGGACAAGCCCGGCCTCACCGAGGTGCTGCGGCGCGCCGCCGCGCACAAGGGAGCGGCGTTCGTCGAGATCTACCAGAACTGCAACATCTACAACGACGGCGCGTTCGACTTCGTCCGTGACGAGAAGGAGAACCGGCTCTACCTGCAAGACGGCGAGCGGGCCGGCGACACCGGCATCACGCACGACGAGACCGACCTTGCAACCGCCTTCGCGTTGTCACGCGTCACGATCGAGACGCACGGCGTCGTCCCACTCGGTGTGTTCCGGGACGTGCAGCGCTCGAGCTACGACGAGCTCGTCGCCGCCCAGCTCGAGAACGCGAAGGGCGACGCGAGCCTGCAGGCGCTCGTCGCCTCGGGCGACACCTGGTCGATCGGCTGATTCGCGAGCCGTAGCTTCGTCAGGCGGCGAGCGTCTTCGACGCCTGGCGCTCGCGCGGGATCCGCACGACCTTCCACGCGAGGCCGACCTTCTCCAGGCCGGTGATCACCCAGCCGCCCGGGTCGAGCGCGGCTTCGAAGCGCCGCAGGCCGTGAAAGGCCGACGTCGGGAACGCGTGGTGATTGTTGTGCCAGCTCTCGCCGAACGAGATCAGGCTCAGAAGCCACACGTTGCGGCTCTCGTCGGCCGAGCGGAAGCGCCGGCGTCCCCAGAAGTGGCAGATCGAGTTGATCGAGAACGTGACGTGGTGGAGCAGGAAGATGCGGATCGCGCCGCCCCAGAGGAGCGCCGTCACCGAGCCCTGCCAGGTGCCCGAGATCGCGTAGCCGATCGCGGCCGGCACGAGCAGCGAGACGAGTAGCCAGACGCCGAAGAGCTTGTTGATCGTCTTCATGCCGCGCTCGGCGATCAGGTCGGGGACGTACTTCGAGATCTCGGCGCGCCCCTCGTGCACGAACAGCCAGCCGACGTGCGCATGAAAGAGGTTCTTCGCGGCCGCGACGAACCCGCTGCCGCCGCCGACGTGCGGGCTGTGGGGGTCGCCTTCGACGTCCGAGAACTGATGATGCTTGCGGTGGTCGGCCACCCAGGCGAGGACGGGGCCCTCGACCGCCATCGAGCCGAGGATCGCGAACGTCCAGCGGACCCACTGCTTCGTCTGGAAGGCGCGATGGGTGAAGAGGCGGTGGTAGCCGACGGTCACGCCGATGCCCGTCAGCAGGTAGCCGACGAGCAGGAGCAGCAGGTCGGACCAGTGGACCCAGGTGTTCCAGAGGAGCCCCACGGCGATCACCAGACCGAGAAACGGAAGGGTCACACCGAGGAGATTCGCGATCTTGTGCGCAGGGCTGATGCGACCACGGTAGCGCGCCCGGAGCCGCGCGGTGCCGGCGACCGAGGGAAGCGCCTCGATCCGCCGGTGTTCAAGCGCCGCCGAGGAGCGTCGAGCCGTCCTCGGCGACCGTCCAGTGCGGATTGTGTGCGACCTCCCACGGATGACCGTCCGGATCGACGAAGACACCCGAGTAGCCGCCCCAGAACGTCTCCGCGCCCGCGCGCGGGACCGTCGCGCCGGCGTTCCGCGCCTCGTCGATCACCGCATCGACCTCGGCGTGCGAGCGCACGTTGTGCGCGAGCGTCACGCCGCCCCAGCCACCCGTGTCCTCGACGCCGCTGTCCTCGGCGAGCTCGGTGCGGCCCCAGAGCGCGACGATCATCCCGCCGGTCTGGAAGAACACGACGTCGTCGTCGGCGCCCGCCCGCGTCGTCCAGCCGAGGGCCTCGTAGAACGCACGCGCCCGCGCGAGATCCGCGACGCCGAGCGTGATCAGGCTGACCCGCTGTTCCATCAGCGCGGCGGATGGCCGTGCTCGCGCATCAACGCGTCGAAGCGCTCCCACTCGAGCGACCACGTGCGCTTCGCCTTGCCCGGCTTCCAGTCGACCGAGCCGCGGCTGATCTTGAGCTGCCCGAGCCGCTCACCGTCCTGATCCACGATCACCTTGATGTCCACGTTCCCGACCGGCAGCTCATGGTCGATCTTCAACCCGACGGAATGTGCCATCGGCAGAGTCTACGGAGGGATCGGCGACGACGATCACTCCGGACGGCGCGTCGAGCGCTGCGACCGTTCGCCGCGCGGCCTCGTCGACGTGGATGCGCGGCTCGGGCGGCAGTTCGCCGGTGCCGTCCGAGTACGTGCCCGGCCCGTAGAACCTGCCGTAGCGGAGGACGATGCCGTCGACCGCGAGCGTCGTGCGCTCGAGCTCCGCGACCGCAGCCGCAGCATCGCCTTCGAGCGGCCAGGCGACGCTCTGTGCGAGGTACCGCGCGCCGTCCGCGGCGGCGACGAGGTTACGGTTGCCCTCGGTGCGGATCCGCGCGTTCGCCGCCGGAGTGATCTTCGTCACGTCGTCGGGCAGGTCGGTCAGCTCGTTGATCACGACGTCGGCGTCGAACGAGGACACCGCCTGTGCGAGCGTCGCCGCGTCGTAGGCATCGCCGACGACCGCCTCCGCCCCGAGCTCCCGCAGAAGCTCGGCCTTCGCGGGCGTTCTCGTCAGCCCCATCACCCGATGGCCTGCCGCAACGAGCAGCTTGACGAGCGGGATCCCGATCACGCCCGTCGCCCCGGCGACGAACACTCGCATGCCCGAAGGCTACGTCGCGACGGCAGCGACGCGGAGCATCCTCCCGAGGACGACGGCGAATCGTCTCGGAGCGTTCACTCGTCGTCGAGGACGACGCGCTCGGGCGGACGCGTCGGCAGCTCCGAGCGAACGTACGAGCGCACGGCCTCGGCGATGCCGACGTCCTTGCCGGCACGCTCGGAGAGGAACCAGCGGTGCTCGAGCACCTGGTGGAAGACCTCGGCCGCCGGCAGCCGGGCCCACAGATCCTCGGGCACTGCGGCCATCGTCGGCTCGAAGACCTCCTGCCGCCAGCGCGATGCGACGACCGACTCCGAGATGGGACGCTTCTCCTTGCGCTCGAGCGCCTCGCGGAAGCGCGCCAGGTCGTTCAGCATCCGGCGTGCCTGGTTCTCCTGTGCGTCGAGCCCGGTCAGGCGGAGCAGGCGATGGCGGTGATGGCCCGGCTCGACCACGTGCGGGTCGAGCCGGAGCCGGTACCCGCCGGCCTGCGCATCGAGCTGGATCTCCTCGACGTCGAAGCCGAGCCTGTTCAGACGGTGCAGCCGCTCGTCGAGCCGGAAGCGCTCGTCGGCGGCGAACACCTCCTCCTTCGTCAGCTCGTCCCACAGTGCCTGGTAGCGCGCGACGATCTCGGCGCCGGTCTCGTCGGGGTCGAGATCGGGCGGGAGCCCGACCTCGGCGTCCACGTCGAGGAGCTCGCCGACGATGTTCAGCTGCGCGATGTCGAGGTCGTACGTGCGCTGCCCGTCGGAGAGCTGGCCGTGCAGCTCTCCGGTCTCTGCGTCGACGAGATACGCCGAGAGCGCGCCCGCGTCGCGACGGAAGAGCGTGTTCGAGAGCGAGCAGTCGCCCCAGAAGAAGCCGCGGAGATGCAGGCGGGCGAGCAGCTCGGCCAGCCCGTTCAGCAGGTGCGTGCGCAGGTCCGGGATCGCAGCACCGGCGAAGAGCGTGCGGTAGGGGAGCGAGTACTCGAGGTGCCGCGTGATCAACACGGCGCCGAGGTCGTCGCCGCGACCGGTGACGAGCCCGACCGCCTCGACCACCGGCAGTCCCTGGCCTTCGAGCCGGCGGAGCAGCGTCCACTCTCGCCGCGCCGGCCGGTCGGCCAGCTCCTTGAGCGCGTAGAGCGCGCCGTCGTACTCGACGAATCGAACGACGTGCCGGCCGATCCCGCGGATCAGCGAGACGAGACGTGGCGAGCGCCAGTCCTCCAGCGGCTGCTCCCAGGGCAGGTCGAGGAAGCTCGGGTGCCCCGTGCGCGCGGTCAGCTGGAACATCGCGGTCAACGGTGCTCCAGCGTCGACTGATCGAACGCCCTGATGCCGCCCGGGCTCGCGCCGACCGTGTTGCCCTTCAAGGTCGCCTGCGCGAAGTAGTGCGCCTCGATCGCGACGCCGTTTCGCGTCGGGTCGCCGTCCGGATCGACGCGCGTGCCGAGAACGGTGTTGTGCTCGATCGAGCACTCGGAGTGGTCGACGCAGAAGATGCCGACGCCGTGTGCGCCGAGCACGTCGTTGTGCGCGATCGAGCCCATCGACATCTCACCCATCGTGATCGCGCGCAGCGACGTGTCGCCGATCCGGTTGTGCTCGACGTCGACCATCGTCATGTGGGTGACGATCCCTTCGCGGACTCCGACGATCGTGCAGCCCTCGACCATCGACATCTGCTTGTCCATGGAGAAGGAGATGTCGATGCCCTGAACCCACGGTCCCTTCGGTGCCGTGATCGAGCAGTTGCGGACCATCACCGAGCTCCGGCGGACGTGGATGCCGTCGAGCTCGACGCCCGCGATCCGTACGCCGTCGAGCGTGATGTGCTGCGCGTCGAGGATGTCGATGCCGTTTTCACCGCCCTCGACCGTGACGTGGCGGAGCGTCACATGGTCGGCGCGAATCAGGATGCCGCCCTTGACGACGCCGCCGACGAGCGTCTGCGCGTGCCGGATCACGAGCGGCCCCTGCACGACACCGTGCAGGTGAACGGTCGGCGGGCGCACGGCATAGGCGCCGCCGAGCCCGCAGACCACCGTGACCACGACGGCCAGCGAGGTGATCGCCCCGGCGCGGCCGAGCTCGCCGCCCGACTCGGCGTACTCGAGCCGCAGAAGCGGGAAGAGGGCGTGTCCGGCGAGCTGGCCCGACACCCACGCGACCGCGTAGAGCGCGAGAGCCTGCCAGAGCGGCGCCGCGATGTGCAGGGAGCGCATGCCCGCGTAGACCGCGGCCAGCTCGAGCGCGCCGAGCGGGAGCGCGAGCCAGCCCGGCTGGTAGGCGAGCGCGCGGTGGTAGACGGCCAGGTCGAGGAGCAGGCCGACCGCGAGCATCAGCGCGACGAGCTCGATCGCCCACCAGCGGTGCAACGCGAGTGCGACGAGGAGCGCCGGCAGCGTCGCGGCGAGGCGCGACTGGACGCGGCCGTTCAGCGTGTACGACATACGCGGCGGAGGAAGGCTCGGGCGGCGTACTTGGCACCCGCGATCGTGTCGGCGGCGGGGAACGCCCACTGGCCGGCGATGCCGGCGAGCGAGAGCGTGCGGGTCCCGTCCGTGAGCGCCGGGACGGTCGAGTCGCGATCGAGCACGATCCACCGGTCGTGCGTCTCCAGGTCGTGGGAGGCGACGAGATCGGCGAGCAGCGGGTCGTGCTCGAAGCCGTGCAGGAACCCGGTCGCGGCGATCACCGGTGTCTCGCCGGGATCCGTGTCGGTCCGGAAGCGATGCTCGCGCTCGGCCGCGCGAATGGGCTCGTCCCACGTGCGGCCCGGAGGGTAGGACGGCGCCGAGAGCTCGCGCAGCGTCGCGGCGTGTTGGGGCGGCGCGGAGGCGTGAAACGCGGCGAGCCCGCGCTTCGAGAAGAGCGGGCGTGGGACGTTGAGCGGGCGGCGGACCGGTTCGCGGCGGCGGATGGAGACGACCTCCGAGCCGGCGGCGAGCGCGTTCAGCCACTCGGTCGCAGCGGCCATGCCTGCGCCGACGATGGCAACCCGCGGCGGGTACTCGTGCGGCTCGTATGCGTGCACCGCCCGCTCGAGGCCGGGGGGCCGAGCGAGACCCGGGTGCCCCGGGGCGACAAGCACGTGGGCGAATGGGCCGTCGCCGTCGAGCTCGAACCCACCGTCGACCGCGCGCACGCGCGCCACCCGCTGCTCGCGGAAGCTGTGCTCCCATCCGCACCGCCCACGCAGCTCACCCGCGTGCGCGAGGAAGTCGTCGACGCTCGGGTGGTAGCGGTTCGCGACCGACGCGAGAAGCGGCGCGGGGGTCGCGCGGCGGAGCGACTCGCGCACGGCGAGCCCCGGGAACGACGCCGGTGCGAGGTGTCCGTCCGACTCGGACCGCATCCGCCGCTGTCTGATCGCGGCGGCACGTGCACGCCAAGGCTCGGTCGGGTCCTCGTGCGTCCCGAACACGGTGATCTCCTCGGTCTCGACGCCGCCGTGTCGCAGGGTCGCGTACGCGGCGAGCGACGCGAGGCCGCTACCGACGATCGCGCAGCGCATGATGGAGTCGAAGGTACATGGCATGCGACCAGAGAAGGGGGCACGCGGGCTCTCCCCATTTCTCGATCCACGCCTCGTACCGGTCGGGATGGAGCTGCCGGTCCGTGACCTGTTCCGGCAGCTCGCCGTTTCGCCGCGCGTGGGCCTCGATCCAGGCGAGGCACTCGGCCGCCCGGACCGGCTTGGCCAGGCCGTACATCGCCGTCAGGAGCAGCCACTGGCCGCCGCCGTAGTAGGTGTCGTCCTCGTGCCGGTGTACACCGGCACCGCCGCTCACCAGGGACCGTTCGACCCGTTCGACGATCTCCTCGGTCCCGATGAAGAGCTGCGACGCGTCCAGCCGGTCACCTGCGCGGGCGAGTGCCTCGCGGCGGATCTCCTCCGAGCCGAGGCCGTTGCCGACGCACCAGAGCGTGACGGCGTGCACGCCCTCGCGCTCCTCCCACCAGTCGACGCACGGCTCGCCCCAGTGCAGGTCGAGCCAGGTGCGGACACGGGCTGCCGCGTCCTCCCAGCGCGACCCGTCGCCGCGGCGGCGAATCGTGCTGAGGAAGAGGCCGAGCCCGTCGATCTGGCGTTTCGGCCACGACGAGCGATCGGGCCCGCCGTCGAGCGTGTAGCGCGCGTCCCACGGCCCCGACGGCCGCGCGAGGATGACCCGGGCGCACCAGTCGAGGAAGCGGTCGCAGCTTGCGACCTCGCCCGCCTCGCGCATCGCGTCGGCGACGAAGCAGCCGTCCCTGAGCCACGCGAACCGGTACGGCTCGAACGTCGGCGCCGCGACGTACGCCCCGGACGGCGACTGCCCGGCGAGGATCACCTCCACCGAGCGCCGGGCGAGGTTCATTTGACCGAGCCGGCCAGCAGTCCCTGTGCGAAGTAGCGCTGGAAGGCGAAGAACACGCCCAGCGGGATGATCATCGAGATGAACGAGGCCGGCGCGATGATGTCGATGTTCGACCCGAACTGGCGCAGCTGGCTGAAGATGTCGACGGTGATCGGGACCGTGTTGCGCGCCATCACGAGCGCCACGAGCAGGTCGTTCCACGTCCAGAGGAACTGGAAGATCGCGAGCGACGCGATCGCCGGCAGGCCGAGCGGCAGGATCAGCTTCAGGAAGATGCGGATCTCGGAGGCGCCGTCGATGCGCGCCGACTCGAGGATGTCCTTGGGTATCCCGATGAAGAAGTTGCGCAGCAGGAAGATCGCGAACGGCAGGCCGAATGCGGTGTGGAACAGGATCAGCCCGAAGACCGTGTCGTACAGGTGCGCCTTGTTGTACAGCGTGAAGACCGGGATCAGCGCCATCTGCAGCGGCACGACGAGCAGCGCGATCACGACGACGAACAGCCAGTCGCGCCCCGGGAAGTCGATCCAGGCGAACGCGTAGCCGGCGAGCGCGGCGATGATGATCGGCAGGAAGGTCCCGCCGATCGCGATCTCCGCCGTGATGCGGAGCGAGGTCGGGATGTCCGTGTTGTTCCAGACGTTCGAGTAGTTCGCCCAGGTGGCGAGGCTCGGCTTGGAGATGATCTTCCACCAGCCGTTCGAGGCGAAGTCCGAGGGTGAGAGCAGCGACGTGAAGAAGAGGCCGATCGTCGGCATCAGCCAGAGGACGCCGATGAAGAGCAGGAAGAGGTGGAGCGGCAGCTTCGCGACCCCGCGGCCGATCCGCGCCGCGACGGTGTCGTGCGGGTCGGCGACGACGATGGGTGCGGGCTCGGTGACTTCGATGGCGGTCATCTACACCTCTCTCCGGAAGCGGCGCACGTTCAGGAGCAGCACCGGGACGACGAGCACGAACAGGAACACGGCGATCGCCGAGCCGAGACCGAAGTCGTTGACGCCGCCGAAGCTCTGCCGCCACATCTGCACGGCGATCACGGCGGCATCCGACTGCGTCGAGCCGGGCGCGATCGAGATGACGATGTCGAAGACCTTGAGGACGTTGATCAACATCGTGATGAAGACGACCGAGAGGACCGGCGCGAGCATCGGCACCGTGATCCGGCGGAACACCTGCCACTCGGTCGCGCCGTCGGTGCGCGCCGCCTCCAGCACCTCGCGCGAGATCGCCGCGAGGCCGGCGCCGATCACGACCATCGCGAAGCCGGCCCAGACCCAGATGTACGCGATGATGATCGCGGGGGTGATCAGCTTCGAGCCGAGCCACGAGACGCCGCCGAACGGCTTTGCGAACGTCGCAGCCGCGATGCCCGTCCTGTAGCCCGAGCCCTTGACGCCGTCGAACGTGAACGACCCGTCGTCGGCGGTCGTCGCCGACTGCACCTTCTTGCCCGACGAGTCGATGAGGTTGACCTTCACCCCCGGCAGGCCGAGCTCTCCCTGCTCCGGCTTCCCGACGACGCCGCCGCCGGGCTTGAAGTCGCGCCAGACGATCCCGGTGATCGCCCCCTGCTTCGGCGTCGGCACGGCGACCTGCTTCGCGCCGCCGGGCACGTCGACCGGGGGGATCGCCGTCAGCCCGAGCTCCGCGACGCCGCCGGCCGCAACCGGCTTGTGCAGCACGTAGCCGGTGCTCGGCGAGCCCGTCAGCGCGGCCGTCGACGGAGACGCCGACGACAGAGCGCCGGCCGGCTCGAACCAGCTCTTCACGGCGCCGATGCCCGCGTTCACGGCACCCTGGCTCGGGTCCTTGATGTACATGACGTGCCAGATCACGCCGGTCGCGAAGAGCGAGATCGCCATCGGCATGAAGACGACCGTCTTGAACGCGACCGCCCAGCGGATGCGCTCGGTGAGCACCGCGAACACGAGGCCGATCGCGGTGACGATCGCGGGAGCGACGAGGATCCAGATCGCGCTGTTCTTGATCGCGGTCGTGAGGATGCTCGTCGTGAAGATCGCCTTGTAGTTGTCGATCCCGACGAAGTCGCCGAACCCCTGCTGCCCGTAGAAGCTGCGGGCGATCGTGTAGACCGTCGGATAGACGATCCAGAGGCCGAGGACGAAGAGCGCGGGGGCGAGGAAACCGAGCGTGACGGCGTTCCGCCGCACGACGCCCGGTCCCCCTTCGGGCGGAGCCGCCGTCATGGGCGGCTCCGCCGTCACGCCTCCGCTCACGCTTACTTCCCGGACTTGTACGCCTTGGCGGCCGCCTTCTCGAGCGAGGAGGCGATGCCGTTGACGTTCTTCGGGTTCCTCAGGAAGTCCTGGAAGATCTTGAACTCACCCTGGCCGACCGTTGCGCCGAACGACGCCGGCTGGAGGTCGGACAGGTCGAACTTGAACACCTTCGCCTTGCCGACCGCGGTCGCGGTCGCACGGGTGATCGCGTCCGGGTAGGCACTCGCAGGCACCGTCTTCGCGGGCGCGGTGTAACCGCCCCGCTTCGCCCAGATCGACTGGGCCTTACCGGTCGCCAGGTACTGCACGAGCGCACGAGTCGCCGGCGTGTCCCGGAACATCATCAACTCGTCGCCGCCGCCCTCGACGTAGTTCTTCGTATTCCCGATCGTCGGGAACGGGAAGACGTTGTAGCCGGAGACCGGCTTGAGCTTGTTCGACGACGCGACGACGCCGGGGACGAAGTCGCCTTCGATCACCTGCGCCGCCTTCGGGCTGGTCGAGAACACGTTCGAGACAGACGTCGGGAAGTCGGTCTGCAGAGCGCCCGCGGTCCCGCCGGCGATGTTGCTCGTGTCGCCGACGACGGCTGCCATCGTCTTCAGGGCCTTCTTGACCGACGCGTCCGTCCACTTGATCTTGTGGGTCGAGAGCGCGTCGTACTTCGCCGGTCCGGCCTGCCGGAGATAGATGTTCTCGAACAGGTCGGTGAGCGTCCAGCCGTCCGCGCCGCCGATCGAGTAGGCGGGCGTGCCCGAAGCCTTCAGGGTCTTCGCGGCGGCCAGGAACTGGGCCCACGTCGTCGGCGCCTTGATGCCGGCGTTCTTGAACGCGGCGACGTTGTACCAGACGGTCGACTTGTTGGCGCCCTTGATCAGGAGCCCGTAGATGTGCCCCTTGATCTCGCCGATCTTGACGATCCCGGCGGGGTAGTTCGCGTTCAGCGTCCCGCGCGCGAAGTCGAGCGGCTTGAGCGCACCCTTCTTCTGGAAGTCGTCGACGAGCCCCGGCTGCGAGACCGACGCGAGATCGGGCGGGTTGCCGCCCTGCACGGAGGTCGAGAGCACGGTCGGCGTGTTGTCGCCGGTCGACTTGTAGCTCACCTTCACGTTCGGGTACTTCGCCTTGAAGCCGTTGAGGACGGCCTGGAACGACTTCTGCTCGTCGCCCGACCACACGCCGACGATCGAGATCTTCCCGGAGACCGCCGTCGTCTTCTGTGCGCCCTTGACGCCGCTCGTCGCCGAGGTCTTCGAGGCGTTCTTGCTGGCCCCGCAGCCCGCCGCGACGGCGAGCACGGCCACGAGCGCGGCAATGCCCACCCACTGGTTCCGTTTCACGCGTTTGCTCCTTTCGTGGATTCATAGATCCCTGTACCTGTTTCCGGATCGAAAAAGTGCAGTGCGCGCGTGTCGACGACCGCCTCGATCTCCTCGCCCGACTGGATGCGCGAGCGGGCGCCGAACCGGCCGACGAGGATCGCCTTGCCCGCCTCGACCCCGATCCGCGCTGCTCCGTCGGTCGAGCCGGCATCGTGCGCGAGCTCGCGCGTCTCGTCCGTCTCCGCCGCCGACGCGTCGATCGAGAAGTGGGCCATGATCTCCGAGCCGAGCGCCTCGCGCAGCTCGAGCCGGCCTTTCAGCCGGTGGTCGCGCGGTGCGTCCGACGCGAGCGCGCCGTCCTCGAGGTCCTCCGGGCGGATGCCGAGGATCACGCGGCGGCCGTCGTAGGCTCTCAGCCCGGGCTTCTCCGCGAGCGTCTCCGGGCCGAGCGCGATCGTCTGGTCGCCGACCGTCGCCTGGAGGCTCCCGTTCGCCGAGTGAACCGTCGCATCGAGCATGTTCATCGCCGGGCTGCCGATGAACCCGCCGACGAAGAGGTTGACGGGCCGGTCGTAGAGCGTCTGCGGCTCGTCCACCTGCTGGATCTCTCCCTTGCGCATCACCGCGACCCGGTCGCCCATCGTCATCGCCTCGATCTGGTCGTGCGTCACGTACACGGTCGTCACGCCGAGATCGCTCTGGAGCTTCGCGATCTCGGCCCGCATCTGGACGCGCAGCTTCGCGTCGAGGTTCGAAAGCGGCTCGTCCATCAGGAACGCCGCCGGCTCGCGCACGATCGCGCGACCCATGGCGACCCGCTGGCGCTGGCCGCCCGAGAGCGCACGCGGCTTCCGCTTCAGGAACTCCCCGAGACCGAGGAGCGATGCCGCGCGCTGGACGCGCTGGTCGATCTCCTCCTTCGACATCTTCTTCAGCCGCAGGCCGAATGCGATGTTCTCGTACACCGACAGGTGGGGGTACAGCGCGTAGCTCTGGAAGACCATTGCGATGTCGCGGTCGCGCGATGGCACGTGGTTCACGACCCGGTCGCCGATCCGCAACACCCCTTCGGAGATCTCCTCGAGTCCCGCGACCATGCGGAGCGCGGTCGTCTTGCCGCACCCGGATGGGCCGACGAGGACCATGAACTCACCGTCTTCGATCTCCAGATTGACGTCGTTCACGGCGCGGGTGCCGTCTGGGTAGATCTTGCTGACTCGCTCGAACGCGACCTGCGCCATCCGTACCCCCTTTACCCTGAGAAGCCGAATATATGACTTCGCGGGTGCCTGCGTCAGGCGGCGAGCTGTTCGGCCACCGGTTCGGCCTGCAGCCGCGGTGGGGCCTGGCGCGGCGGGCGCTTGACGGCGAATGCCCCGGCGGCGGTCATCGCGATCGCTGACACGCCTCCGACGCCGAAGGCGAGCTCCGTCCCACCCCGGTCGCACATCCAGCCCACGAGCAGCGCGCCGAAGGGCGCGAGCCCGTTCCACGCGTAGTAGTAGAGGCCGAGCACCCGCCCGCGGATGTAGTCGGCACTCGCGAGCTGGATCGCGGCGTTCGAGTTCGCCGTGTAGCTCGTGAAGAAGAGGCCGCAGACGAAGAGGAGGAGCCCGGCGGGCGCGGTCGAGTGCAGCGGCGCGATCACGAGCTCGCAGAGCCCGAACCCGGCGGCGCCGCCGAACATCGTCCGCCAGCGCGCGTTCGCCAGCGTGGCTGCCGAGAGCGCGCCGACGAGCGCGCCGGCGCCGAAGCAGGCGGAGATGACGCCGAACGTGCGCGGGCCTGCTTCGAGCGTGTTCTTCGCGAGCAGCGGCAGCAGGATGTTGAAGTTGAAGCAGATCGACGAGAACACGACCATCATCGAGAGGATCACGAGCACCGTGCGGTTGCGACGTGCATACGCGAACCCTTCGCGGGTGCCGCGCCAGATCGTCGGCCGGCGGCGGTCGAGGAGTGGATAGAGCTCGGATTCCCGCATCGCAAGCAGCCCGGCGAGGACGGCGACGAAGCTGACGGTGTTGACAGCGAACGCCCAGCCGGAGCCCCAGGCGGCGATCACGATCCCGGCGAGCGCCGGCCCGAAGATGCGGGCGGTGTTGAACAGGCTCGAGTTGAGCGCGATCGCGTTCGGCAGCTCGTCGCGCCCGACCATCTGGAAGGTCAGGTTCTGCCGGGAAGGTGCGTCGAAGACGAGAGCGACGCCGGTGAATCCCGCGATCACGTACACCTCCCAGAGCTGCACGTGGCCGAGGAGCGTGACGGCGGCGAGCAGGGCGGAGAACACCATCTGGACGCTCTGCGTGACGATCACCGTCCGGCGGTTGTCGAAGCGGTCGGTGACGACACCGGCGAAGAGGCCGAGCACCGTGAACGGCCCGAAGCGACAGATCGTCAGCAGGCCGACGGCGAGCCCGCGCGAGTGCGGCGCGAGCTGCACGACGAGCCACGCGAGCGCGATGTTCTGCATCCACGTCCCCGCCACGGAGGTGAGCTGCCCGGCGAAGAAGAGGCGGTAGTTCCGGTGTCTCCGCAGCGACGCGAAGGTTCGTCTCGAAGCGCGGCGGAAGATCTTCACTCGTCGCCCAGCAACTTCTCGAGCGCGTCGATCGATCCCTCGACCGCCTCGCGCTCGTCGGGCTCGAGACCCTCGAGCCGCTCGACCAGCCATGCCGTCCGTCGCTTGCGCACCGACTTCAGCACCTTCTCGCCCTCGGGCGTGAGGAAGAGGCCGATCCGCCGCCGATCGGACGCGCGCGTCCGTTCGATCAACCGCGCGTTCTCCATCCGGACGAGGTGGCCGGACATGCCCGGCGCCGAGACGCGCTCGCGCTCGGCGAGCTCGGTGGCGGTGATCCCCGGGTTGTGCTTGATCGCTGCGAGGAGCGACACCTGGCCGCCCGTGACGCCGAGCGAGTGGATCTCCCGCCGCAGCTCGCGTCCCAGCCGCAGGATCACCGGCCGGAGCCGGTTCGCGATTGTCATCGAATCGTTAACCACGCGAACCATTAACGAGGTTAACTCTACCTCAAATCTGCCATGTGCCGTCGGTTACGAGATCGACCCGGCGCCCGGTTTTCGTCACCCCCTTCGCGTCGAGCGCCTCGGTGCCGATCATCACGTCGATGTGCGTCTTCGAGCGGTTGACGCCGTAGCGCTTGCGGCCGATCGGCATCGTCCGCGTCTTCGCGAATCCGGAGCCGAAGGCCATGTGGGCGGCGGCGTTCTCGTCGAGGAGCGCGTTGTAGTACATGAGCCCCGTCCGCCCGATGCGCGACGACGAGTCGACGAGCGCGATCTCGCCGAGCCGCTCGGCGTTCGGGATCGAGGCGAGGTAGCGCGCGAGCCAGTCGCGATCGGACGCGCGCTTCGCCTCGAGCCTGACGAGGCGGCCGTTCCGGAACTCGCCTGCGAGGCCTTCGATCACGCGGCCGCCGAAGCTCCGCGGCCGCGAGCACCGAAACGTGCCGTCCGTCGCCGCCGCGTCCGGCGAGATGAAGCACTCCTCCGTCGGCACGTTCATCGCGATCCGCCGTCCCCAGCGATCCTGCTCGCCGCCGCCGCGCCAGAGCGAGAACGGTGCGATCCGGAGCCGCAGGTCGGTGCCCCGGTCGCGGATGTGCAGCTCCTCGAGGTCGAGCTTCGTCAGCCGCGCGGCGCGCCGCCGGAGCGTCGCGAGATGCTGCGTCCAGCCCGAATGGCCGGGCGGATCGCCCGGCCCGACGCGGCAGAAGGACAGCAGGTCGCGTGCGAGTCGCCGCTTGCCCCGCTCGGCGTCGAGGTCCGGGAACACCCGGGCCGCCCAGTCGTCGGTCGGCCAGGCGCAGATCGTCCCGCGCAGGCGCCCCTCCTGTCGGATCCGTGCCAGCTCGGGTCCCGACTGGCGGCGCCTCGTGTCCTCGGCGACCCGCTCGGGCGGCAGCGCGGCGACCGCATCGAGCTCGGTCTCGCCGAGCACCTGCACGATCGCGACGGTCTCGTTGCCGAGCGCGTGCAGCCGCTCGCGCTGCCACGAGGTGCGCCGGCCGAGCGCCGCGGGCGAGCCGTGCCGGATCCGAGCCGCGTAGATCCGCGGGTCGTCGTACTCGACGTCGACGGCCACGGCGCCGCCGCGGAATGCGGCCTCCGTCACGGCGACCGCCAGCTCGCGGTGCTCGAGGTTGACCTGCTGCACGAGCGTGTCTCCGGGGCGGAGGGCGATGCAACCGCGCACGATCATCTCGGCGTAGCGCTCGAGCTCCCGTCCCGTCATCGGCCCCCGCCGCATCCCCGCAGACCGTAATGGGTACGGTCAGCAGATGCCGAACCCCCTCGACTCGCTGAAGGCACTCGGCGACCAGTTGCGGGCGCAGATCGGCGAGGAGCTCGACTTCGAGGCGCTGCGCCGGCAGGAGCCGGCACGGCCGCTCGAGGAGCTGCTCGCCGAGCTCGATGCGCTGCCGGGCCTCGAGTCGGTGAAGGAGCAGGTACGGGCGCTCGTCGCGTTCCTGCGCGTCCAGGCTCGGCGCAAGGAGGCGGGTCTGCCCGAGGTGGCGACGACGCAGCACCTCGTCTTCCTCGGCAACCCCGGTACCGGGAAGACGACGGTCGCGCGCCTCCTCGCGCAGATGTACCGCTCGATGGGCCTGCTGAAGCGCGGCCACCTCGTGGAGGTCGACCGTGCCGGCCTCGTCGGGCAGTACGTGGGGCTGACCGCGATCAAGACCGAGCGCGTCGTCCGCAAGGCGCTCGACGGCGTGCTCTTCGTCGACGAGGCCTACTCGCTCGCACGCGAGGGCGAACGGCTCGACTTCGGCGACGAGGCGATCGAGACGCTGCTCAAGCGGATGGAGGACAACCGCCACCGGCTCGTCGTCATCGTCGCCGGCTACCCACGGCTGATGCGGCGCTTCCTCGAGTCGAATCCGGGACTGCGCTCGCGCTTCTCACGCGAGATCACGTTCCCCGACTACTCGACCGACGACCTGGTCTCGATCTTCGGGCGCTTCGCTGCGGAGTCGGAGTACGCGGTCGGCGAGGGGGCCGAGCACGCCCTGCGCTCGATCTTCTCGAATGCCGAGCGCGACGAGCGGTTCGGCAACGCGCGCTTCGCGCGCACGCTGTTCGAGCAGGCGCTCAACGCGCAGGCCCTGCGGCTCGGCGTCGGCGACGTCGAGCGGCTCGGTCACGCAGAGCTGATGATCCTGACGCCGGAGGATCTCGTCGCCGGGGCGCGCTCGCTCGGCGAGGAGCCGCAGCCGCCGCGGGGCGGCTGGTTCACACGGAGGCGCTGACCGCGACGATCGCGGCGACGACGTGCGGGTCGAACTGCGTTCCGGCGCAGCGTTGCAGCTCTGCGAGCGCCTCCGCCTGCGTTCGCGCGGCACGGTAGGGGCGATCGGTCGTCATCGCGCTGAACGCGTCACACGCACACACGACACGCGCGATCAGCGGAATCGCTTCGCCTGCAAGCCGGTCCGGGTAGCCGTTGCCGTCCCAACGCTCGTGGCACGAGCGGACGATGTGGCCGACCTGTCCGAGCAGGCCGCCCACGCGTGAGAGCATCTGCTCGCCCTCGATCGTGTGCTGCTCGATCACCGTGCGCTCCGCCGTCGTCAGGGGGCCCGGCTTGTTGATGATCTCCGACGGGACGCGAATCTTCCCGACATCGTGCAGGAGCGCCACGAACTCCGCGTCGCGCCGGTCGGCCGGTGGGAAGCCGAGCTGGTCGGCGACACCGAGCACGAGGTCGACGACGTGCCTGCTGTGGCTGCCGGTGTACGCATCGTCCGCCTCGACCACGTCGCCGAGGAGGAACGCCGTGCCGCGGTACGCGTCGCTGAGCTCGAGCGTCTGGTCGATCCGGCGCTGGCGCTCCTGCCCGAAGTAGCGCAGGAGCGCGACGAGCGGAAGGACGAGGGCCACGAGCGTGTACCGCCCGCTCGTCTCGAAGGCGAGCGCGAGGGCGATCGGCGCCAACGATGCGTCGACGGCGTATGCCACCCAGACGAACCCGACGACGGTGCGCGGCGAGATCCCGTTCGCGAAGCTGCCGATCACGGCCGCGGCGAGGTCGAACGCAAACTGAGCTGCGAGTGCAGCGGCGTATGTGGGCCAGGCCTCCCAGCGGAGCGGCAGCCCGTGCGCGACCGCGAGGACGAGCACCGGCCCGAGCGAATGGGCAGCATTGGCGACGCGCGGCAACAGCTTCGCCGGGTCGCGGTAGGGCAGTGGACGGTCGGCGGCCGCACCGAGCAGCAGCCCCGCCGTCACCGCCAGCGGAACGAGTCCGAGGGGAAGCGCGAACAGCATCGGCACGAAGACGAGCTGGGTCGGCACCGCATACCCGGTCCCCACCTCGAACTCGACTCGGGAGACGAGCGCGTAGAGCGCGACGAAGACCGCGAAGCGGGCCGGGGAGAACGCAGGGCCGTCATGAATCACGATCGCGGCCGCGCCGACGCCCGCGCCGACACCGAAGCCGGAAGCGGCGAAGAGACGGCGGGCGCGCGCTCCGAGACCCCGCTCCCAGCGGGCGCGCGTATCGCGCACGAGCTCCTCGGCCATCACCGGGTCGGGCCCGCGCGTGACCGGTTGTGCCGCCGTTGTCGTCACCGCATGGTCATCGGTCGATCGGCGACGATGAGATTCCCTGGAACGAGGGATCGGTCTGGCGACACGTGCACCTTTTCGGGTGATGGCGCCCAGGCGGAACGTCCGCAAGATGCGACACATGCGGCGGGCGGCGGCACTCCTCATCGGCACGGTTTGCATCGCATTGGCGGCGACTGCGGGCACGGCCCGCGCGGGCGGCGGCCTGCTCGGCGGCGGTTGTGGTTCGCTGGCGACGGTCTTCTCCCCGTGGGGCGACCACGCGAGCTACTACCTCGCCGGAAACGGCGGCTTCGAGTCGGGGTCGACGGGCTGGTCGCTCTCGGGCGGCGCCTCGGTCGTGAACGGAAACGAGCCGTTCTCGCTCAGCGGCAGGGGCGCTCACTCGCTGAGCCTGCCGGCGGGCGCGTCCGCGTCGATCAACGTCTGCTACGGCCTTACCTATCCGGCCGTGCGCTTCGTCGTGGCGGGCGACGGAGGTTCGGCGACCGTTCACGTTCGGGTCGTCTCCCGGAGCCTGCTCGGGGTGCTCTCGATCCTCGACGGCGGGACGTTCCAGATCGGACCGGGCTGGAACCCGGCCCCCAAGCTCTCGACGCTCTTCAGCGCACTCGCCTCGCCGCTCGGCTCGAAGTCGATGACGCTGATCATCTCGTCCGAGAGCGGCCAGGCACAGATCGACGATCTCTACGTCGATCCGTTCCTGATGAAGGGCTAGCGGCTCTTGTAAGTTCAGCGGCGTGCAGCCGCTGAACGTCTGGGACTACGAGCGGGCCGCTGCGGAGCGGCTCGAGCCCGGAGCGCACGGCTACTACGCAGGCGGCGCGGGCGACGAGGTCACGCTCCGCGACAACGTGCGCGCGTACCGGCGCTGGCAGCTTCGGCCGCGCGTGCTCGTCGACGTCTCCGGCTGCACGACCGCGACGACCGTGCTCGGGCACGACGTCTCGATGCCGCTGCTCGTGGCGCCGGTCGCCTTCCAGCGGGTCGCGCATCCGGACGGCGAGGTCGGGATGGCGCGGGCCGCGCACGCGGTCGGAACGCTGATGACCCTCTCGTCCCTCTCGACGACTCCGCCCGAGCAGGTGGCGGAGACCGGCGTCGCACGCTGGTTCCAGCTCTACGTCTTCCGCGACCAGGGCGTGACCCGCGACCTCGTCGAACGTGCCCGGGCGGCAGGGTTCACCGCGCTCGTGCTGACGGTCGACACGCCCGTGCTCGGCCGGCGCGAGCGCGACCATCGCACGGGGTTCACGATCCCGCCCGAGATCACGGTCGCTGCATTCGGGTCGGGAGGGATCACGCCGGCGGAGGCGTTCGCGCAGATGTCCGAGTCCGTCTCGTGGCACGACGTCGAGCGGCTCGCGGCGGAGGCGGGCCTGCCCGTGCTCGTGAAGGGCGTGCTCACCGCCGAGGACGCGACCCTCGCGTGCGAGCACGGCGCGGCCGGCATCATCGTCTCGAACCACGGCGGCCGCCAGCTCGACGGCGTCGCGGCGACGATCGACGCGCTGCCCGAGGTCGTGGAGGCGGTCGCCGGTCGGATCGAGGTGCTGGTCGACGGCGGCGTGCGGCGCGGCGGGGACGTCGTCAAGGCGCTCGCGCTCGGCGCCCGAGCCGTGCTCGCCGGTCGGGCCGCGCTCTGGGGGCTCGCCGTGGGCGGCGAGGCGGGCGCCCGGCACGTGCTCGAGCTCCTGCGCGCCGAGATCCTGCTCGCGCTGAAGCTCGTCGGCTGCGCGTCCCCCTCCGATGTCTCGCGTGATCGCGTCGCGCGCCGCCTACCCTGACCCGATGAGGAACGTGGCTGCCGTGCTCGCCGCGATCGTCATGGTCGCGCTCGCCGTCGCACCCGGGCACCCTCGCGCGGGCGTCGCGGCCGGCTGCGGGCCGGCGTCGAACGGCCCGCTGTGGGTCGACTACGCCGGCCACAACGCCCCGATCGCAGCGAAGCCGGGCCTCGTCCTCGCCGTCTCGTCGGGCACCGCCGTACCCGCGGCGATGCGCGCCGCCGGCGCGGCGACGGTGTTCTTCGACCTGCACCTGAACGACCGTGTCGGAACCCCGAGCCGGCCCGCCGATCCCGCCACGATCGCGCTGAAGGCGAAGCGCGAGTTCGACTTCGCCGTGCAGGTGACGGGCTGCGCGACGCCGGTGATCGCGGAGAACGAGCTCTTCGGCGCGCAGACCCCCACCCCGTGGACGCCGACGATCGTGCAGTACCGCGCGAACGTGCTTGCGCTGCTCCAGGCGCTCGACGCGCTCGGCGCGACGACGGCGATCACGATCGCGAACCCGCCCTACATCGGCGACGACGCTGCCGACTGGTGGCGGCAGGCGGCCGCGGCGTCGATCCTGATCCGGCAGGTCTACTTCACCTCGCCGGGCCCGAAGGGGCTGTACAAGCTCGGCCCGGAGCGCGCGAGCCGGTCGATGCGTCAGGGCATGCGCGGTCTCGTCGCGCACTTCGGTCAGATCGGGATCCCGGCGAGCCGCGTCGCGCTCGAGCTGCAGTTCCAGAGCGCGCCCGGCGAGGGAGGACGACAGGGGCTCGAGCCGCGTGCCGCCTGGCTCGAGATCGTCAAGCTGGAGGCGCTCGCCGCGCGCCAGGTCGCGTCGGAGCTGCACGTGGAGGGCGTGTGGTCGTGGGGCTGGCCGTCGTTCTCGACGGCCGGGAACGACCCGGACAAGGGCGCGGCCGCGTGCGTCTACCTCTGGGCGCGCGACCCCGGGCTGTGCGACGGCCCTGCGCTCGCCGGCCGTGCGTTCGACACCTCGCTGACCGAGGGACAGATCGCGCTGCCGGCGAACGTCCGCTGCATGCTCGGTACCACGCGCATCCTGAAGAGCGACGTCGGCCGTGTCGCGGCGCTCACGGGTGACCGCGACTCCGCCGCGACCGCCCTTCTCCAGCGTGCCGTCCTGCGCACGGAGGAGCCGGTCGATCCGCAAACCGTGCTCGCGGCGGAACGCGCGATCGTCCGCGAGAGCTTCGGCCGGAGCGTCGCGCGCTATCGCGCCGCGCTCGCCGCCGCGTCGGTGACGGTCGCCGACGCACGCGCGATCCTCGCCGACCGGATC
>Ga0207657_10000151_pt1 | contig 70697 bp, 67 predicted proteins | sample KBSC33metaG_FD_184316 | JGI IMG/M metagenome (GOLD analysis project Ga0207657, IMG submission 184316) | Corn rhizosphere microbial communities from Kellogg Biological Station, Michigan, USA - KBS C3-3 metaG (SPAdes) (version 2) | ecosystem: Host-associated > Plants > Roots > Rhizosphere > Soil ...
ACGCCGATCAGCGTGCCGATGATGCCGATCAGCGCGCCCTGGATGATGAAGATCGCCATCACCGACGACGGCGCGGCGCCGAGCGTGCGCAGGATCGCGATGTCCGCCCGCTTGTCGGTCACCGCCATCACCTGCGCGGAGACGATGTTGAACGCCGCCACGGCGACGATCAGCGTCAGGATGATGAACATCACGCGCTTCTCGATCGCCACCGCGCGAAAGAAGTTCGCATGGTTGCGCGTCCAGTCGCGCACCTCGACGTCCTCCGGCATGCTGCGCGCGAGCTCGCTCGCAACGGCCGGTGCGGCGAACATGTCGTCGAGCTTGAGACGCACGCCCGTCGGGTCGTCGAGCCGGTAGAGCTTCTCGGCGTCGTCGAGATTGACGAGTGCGAGGCCGCTGTCGAACTCGAACATGCCGACCTCGAAGATCCCGCTCACGTTGAAGCTCTTGAGCCGGGGAAGCGCGCCGGCCGGCGTGATGGTGCCCTGCGGCGTGATCACGACGACGCTGTCGCCGACCTGCACGCCGAGCGCGCGCGCAAGCTCGGAGCCGAGCACGATGTTGAACGCGCCGGGTGTCAGCGAATCGAGCGTGCCGCGGCGCATGTGCGTTCCAATGTCGGCGACCTTCTCCTCGTCCGCCGGGACGATGCCGCGCAGCAGCGCGCCGCGGTTGACGTCACCTGCCGACAGCATCGCCTGGCCGTTGACGTACGGCGCGGTTGCCACGACGCGCGGATTTTTGCGCGCCTCGGCCGCGATGGTGTCAGGATGGCGCAGATCGGGATAGCCACGAATCTCGATGTGCGACGCGACCGACAGGATGCGGTTGCGCAGTTCCTGCTGGAAGCCGTTCATCACCGACAGCACGACGATCAGCGCGGCGACGCCGAGTGCGATGCCGGCCATCGACGTCAGCGCGATGAACGAGATGAACGTGTTGCGTCCCGAGCCTTTGCGGGCACGTGTATAACGCAGGCCGACGGCGAGTTCGTACGGCGACACGATTGACAGGTTGGGACGCTTCGACGCGACGCGCAGCGGATGCGCTACGCTCGCCGGTGCAGGATCACAATCATTATCGCATGGCGAATTCGCTCGTCCTCGTCGTTCCCGGATTGCTCGCGCAGCCGTTGCAGCGGATCGCCGGCGTGCCCGCGCTTCGCGCACTCGCGCGTTACGCCGATCCGCCGCGCTCGGAGCCGCGCGGCATCGCGGCGGCGTTGTTTGCAGCGCTCGGCATCGCACCCGCCACGCCCGTCGCGCCGCTCGCGCTGCTCGGCGCCGGCGGTGATCCCGGTGACGATTACGTGCTCTGCGCCGATCCCGTCCACCTCGTGGCCGATCGCGACACGGTGCTGCTCGTGCAGACGATCGACGACCTTTCACAGGCCGACGTCGAGACACTCGTCACGATGCTCGATCGACATTTCAGCGACGATGGCGTGCAGTTCGAGGCGCCGCGTCCTGCCGCCTGGTTCGTGCGCCGCCGGGAACCAGCGGATCTCGTCACCACGCCACCCGATGCTGCGCGTGGCGGCAACCTGATCGCAAGCCTGCCGCGAGGCGCCGACAGCGGCACGTGGAAGCGCTGGCAGAACGAGATCGAGATGCTGCTGTACGAACACCCGGTCAATGCCGCGCGTGAGCTGCGCGGCATGCCGCCGGCGAATGCGCTGTGGTTCTGGGGCGGCGGCCGCATGGCTGACGTGGCACCCGTGCCGCCGACGATCGTGGCCGCGCCGCAAACGCGTCTCGGCGATCTGGCGCGCGGCATTGCGCGGCGCGGAGGACGCGACTGCGCACCGTCGAACGCAGATCCTGCGCGACTCGTGGCCCTGGCCGATGGCGCGACCATCGACACCGCCGGCGCCCCGGTGTGCTGCGTGGCCGTGACGGCACCGCTCGGCGACGATCTCGAACGCGTCGCAGCAACGTCGCTCGTGCCGGCGATGGACCTTCTCACGACGCGCCGTATCGCGGCGTTGCACGTCGTGGGCGACGGCAACGGAACCGCGGCCACGTGGACCGCGACGCCACCCACGCTCTGGCAACGGCTCGCCGCTCGCGTGTCACCGCGTGCATTCGAAGTCGCGCCACCCGCCGACGCATGATCGTCCGCCGTCCGGTCCCCGACAGTCACCGCACGCTGCTCGCGCATGGCGTGCCGGCCGTGCTCGCGCGCGTTTATGCGGCGCGTGGCATCGTCGATGCGCGCGAGCTCGACCATTCGCTCGCAGCACTCCCCGATTTCGGTCGTCTCGCGAATATCGACGCTGCCGCGGGACGCCTGGCGCTGGCGATCGAGCGGCACGAGCGCATCGTCGTCGTTGCCGACTACGACGCCGACGGCGCCACCGCTTGCGCGGTGGCCGTGCGGGGGTTGCAGGCGATGGGAGCCGAGGTCGGCTTCCTCGTACCGAACCGCTTCGAGTTCGGCTATGGCCTGACACCGGAGATCGTCGCCGTGGCGGCGCAGCGCGCGCCGCGCCTGCTCGTCACCGTCGACAACGGCATCGCGAGCATCGACGGCGTGCAGGCGGCCGCGGCCGCGGGCATCGAGGTGCTCGTGACCGATCACCATCTGCCCGGCGGCGCCCTTCCGCATCCGGCGATCATCGTCAATCCGAACCAGCCCGGTTGCGCGTTCCCGTCCCGGCACATCGCGGGCGTCGGCGTCATGTTCTACGTGCTGTGCGCGTTGCGTGCGCGGCTGCGCGCCAACGGCGCCTTCAGAGCGCGACCCGAGCCGAACCTCGCCGCGCTGCTGGATCTGGTTGCGCTCGGCACCGTCGCCGACGTCGTGCGCCTCGACCATGTCAACCGCATCCTCGTCGAGCAGGGGCTCGCACGCATCCGTAGCGGTCGCGCGCAACCGGGCATCGCCGCATTGTTCGCCGTCGCCGGACGCGACATCGCGCGCGCAACCGCGAGCGATCTCGGCTTCGTCGCCGGTCCAAGGCTCAACGCCGCGGGCCGGCTCGCCGACATGTCGCTCGGCATACGCTGTCTGCTCGCCGAGTCGGAGGCGCAGGCGTCGCCGATCGCACGCGAGCTCGACCGGCTCAATCGCGAACGCCGCGACATCGAGTCGGTGATGCAGGAGCAGGCGCTCGCCGAGGTCGAAGCCTCGATCGCACCGGGCGACGCGCAGGCATACACGCTGTGCACGTATCGCCCCGAATGGCATCAGGGCGTGATCGGCATCGTCGCGTCGCGCCTCAAGGACCGCTACCACCGCCCGGTCGTCGTGTTCGCGCAGTCGGGCGAGCATGAGCTCAAGGGCTCGGGCCGCTCGATCGCCGGCTTCCATCTGCGTGACGCGCTCGATCTCGTCTCGAAGCGCGCACCGGGCATGATCACCCGCTTCGGCGGCCACGCCTACGCGGCCGGCCTGTCGATCGCGCGCGGGGCGCTGGCCGAGTTTGCCGCGGCGTTCGAGGCGATCGCGCATGAAATGCTGTCCGACGCCGCACTTTTGCGCAGCTACGAAAGCGACGGTCCGCTCGAGCCCGGCGAGCTCACATACGAGCTCGGTGTCACGCTGCGCGAGCGCGCATGGGGGCAGGGATTCGCGCCGCCCGCGTTCGACGGCGATTTCGACGTAGCCGATCAGCGCAGCGTCGGCGACGGTCATGCGAAGCTCACGCTGCTGCATGGCCGCGAGCGTTACGCGGCGATTGCCTTTCGCACGCCCGCGGCGCTGCCCGCACGCATCCATGCGCTCTTCCGGCCGGAAATCAATCATTACCAGGGCCTGTCGAGTCTCGAGCTCGTCATCGACTACTGGTCGCCGGCCGGTTGATTCGGGTGCGTTTGCGGTGACCGATTGGCTCCGCGTACGGTTCGCGGTGATCGGGTCCGCTCCGCCTTCCGTTGAAAGCAATCGATCGCCTCCGCGTTCGCGTTCAAGCGCGATCGATTCGTTCCCCCCTCTCGTCTGACCCGGCACCCAAATGCCGCAAAGCGGCATTTGCATGCGCCGAATGCCGGCATGACCGTGGTCGCCGGCCTTGCCCTCAGGCGGCGTGCACACGGCAACGGATTCCTAAGGCACTGGTTTTGCTTGAAAACTGGAACGGCGTGCCATAAACGCCGCAGTGGTCGCCTTTACGTGAAAAATGCCGGTCATTTCCTTGTGCAGTGCAATATCTTCCGTTAGATTAGGAAAGTTTGACTGCCGCGGCCTTTCGCCGCCCGCACTTCACCGAAGGAACACCCGCAATGCGCCTGACTGACAAAGTGTCGATCATTACCGGTGCCGGCCAGGGCATCGGCCGGGCAACGGCACTCAAATTCGCCGTGGAAGGTGCCAAGGTGGCCGTGTGTGACATCAACATGGAAGCGGTCGAGGACACGGTGGCGGCGATCCGCGAAGCGGGCGGCGATGCCGCGGGGTTCGACGTCGACGTCACGAACAAGGAAAGCATCGCGCGCATGGTGGCCGGCGTGATGGCAAGGTGGGGGCGCATCGACACGCTCGTCAATAACGCCGGCATCGTGCAGGACGCGCAGTTCAAGAAGATGACCGACGAGCAGTTCGAGCGCGTGATCGACGTCAACCTGAAGGGCGTCTACAACTGCACGAAGGCGGTCGTCGACATCATGCTCGAGCAGAATTCGGGCGTGATCCTCAACGCGTCGTCGATCGTCGGGCTGTACGGCAACTTCGGGCAGACGAATTACGCGGCGACGAAGTTCGGCGTGATCGGCATGGTCAAGACCTGGGCGCGCGAGCTCGGCCGCAAGGGTATCCGCGCGAATGCCATCTGCCCCGGGTTCATCGAGACGGCGATCCTTTCGTCGATTCCCGACAAGGTCATCAAGATGATGGAAGACAAGGTGCCGCTCGGCCGGCTCGGCAAGCCCGAGGAGATCGCGAACACCTATGCGTGGCTCGCGTCCGACGAAGCGTCGTACATCAACGGCGCGGTCATCGAGGTGTCGGGCGGCTGCACGATCTGACGCACGGACGGAAGGTTCGCGCGCGCCGCTGGCGCGCAGGCCCGAAAGTTGTACGGCTAATCCACTCGTCCGGTTGAGCCGTCCCGGCCGCGCAGGTAGCATTCGGCATCGCATTTTCAGCGCCGGCCTCACCGATGCCCACCCGCCTCCTCGTCGCCGTGCCTGCGCTCGCCGCGGCACTCGTCCTGTCGCCCGCCCGCGCCGAAACGATCGGCGGCAACCCCGGGCCCGAGCACAATTACGTGTGCCCGCACTCCGACGGCAAGCCCGCGCTCGACTGCTATTTCGACGCCGTGCAGCACCTGTACACGATGTGCCGCAACGTGAAGTCCATCGAGATCATCGAGTTCGGCTACGACAAATCCACTGAAGGCACGAACGGCGCCAAAAGCGAGTCGTGCCTCGACAAGCAGAAGCAGAACATCGCGCCTCCGTACAAGGCCGCGCTGAAGGAGGCCGGCAAGTCGAAGCCGGTGCAGGAAGCACTGCGCGGCCTGCAGGAAAGCTGGCTGTCGGCAATGAGCGGGCTGGGCTGGCACAGCGGCGAATCCGACGCCGACTACAAAACGCGCGTTGCCCGACCCTACGAGGAATTCACGCAGCGCATCGAGACGATTCGCACGAGCCTGGCCGAGGTCGAGACGAAGGCGGCTGCAGCCAGGGCGGCGAAGGCCGCCAAGCCGAAGCACAGCGCCACAAGCGCGCCACCTGCCAAGGCGAAAACCGCGAAGGCGAAAAAGCACTGAACGCGCCGTTGCCGAACGACGCGTCCGCCGACGCGTCGCACGCCGAACTCGCGATCATCCTCGGCGAGAACGGAACGCTCGCGCGCGCGCTGCCGGGTTTCCGCTTCCGCCCGCAGCAGCTCGCGATGGCGCAGGCCGTCGCGCACGCCATCAACCACCGCGAGCCGCTCGTCGCCGAAGCCGGCACCGGCACCGGCAAGACGTTCGCCTACCTCGTTCCCGCGCTGTTGTACGGCGGCAAGGTCATCGTGTCGACGGGAACGAAGACGCTGCAGGATCAGCTCTTCGAGCGCGACCTGCCGCTGATCCGCGATGCGCTCGCCGTCCCGATCACCGTCGCGCTGCTCAAGGGCCGCGCGAATTACGTGTGCCACCACCATCTCGAGCGGACGGCACGCGAGGAGCGGCTGCCGTCGCGCGACGATGCGCGCTACCTGCCGAAGATCGTCGCGTTCGCGCGCGCGAGCGAGCGCGGCGACCGCGCCGAGCTCGCCGACGTGCCCGAGCACGCCGCGATCTGGCCGATGGTCACGTCCACCCGTGACAACTGCTTGGGCAGCCATTGCGCGTTCTACCGCGAATGCTTCGTGATGAAGGCGCGCAAGGATGCGCTCGATGCCGATGTCGTGGTCGTCAACCACCACCTGTTCTTCGCCGACGTGACGTTGCGCGACGAGGGCCTCGCCGAGCTCCTCCCCGCGTGCAACACGGTGATCCTCGACGAAGCGCACCAGCTTCCCGACACGGCGACGCTCTTCTTCGGCGAACAGACGAGCTCGAGCCAGCTCGCCGAGCTCGCGCGCGACGCCGAAGCCATCGCGCGCACCGAGCTCCGCGACATTCCCGATCTTCCCGACGCCACGGCCCTGCTCGCCCCGCTGATCCGCAAGCTGCGGCTCGCGGCCGGTGAAGTAAGCGGCAAGTTTGCGCAGCAGGTGCTCGCCGGGCGCCCCGATTTCGTCGACGCGCTCGAAGCCCTTGCCGCCGGCGTCGACCGGCTCGCCGCGGAGATGCAGCTCGTCGCCGAGCGCAGTGAAGACGTGGCGGCGCTTGCACGTCGCGTCGAAGCGGCGGCAGCGACGCTCGCCCGCTGGCGATCGGGCTTCACCGGTGAAGCGACGGGGGACGCGCCCTGGATCCGCTGGATCGATGTCAGTGCATCGGGCTTCCAGCTGCACGCCTCGCCTTTGTCGGTGGCCGACGTGTTCCGTCGCCAGGTCGAGGCAACGGGCCGCGCGTGGATATTCACGTCGGCGACACTTGCGGTCGGCCGCGATTTCTCGCATTACACGACGCAGCTCGGCCTTGCCGACGCGGCCACCGGCTGCTGGGACAGCCCGTTCGACTATCCGGCGCAAGGACTGCTCTACGTGCCGCGCGGGCTGCCCGCACCGAACAGCATCGACCACACGAACGCGGTGATCGACGCGGCACTGCCGGTGCTGAAGGCGAGCGGCGGTCGCGCCTTCCTGCTGTTCACGACATTGCGCGCGCTCAACGCCGCGCGCGAGCGGCTCGCTGCACTGTTCGCGCGCGAGCGGCTCGACTATCCGGTGCTCGTGCAGGGCGACGGATCGAAAACCGATCTGCTGCTGCGCTTTCGCGCGCTCGGCAATGCCGTGCTCCTTGGCAGCGCGAGCTTCTGGGAAGGCGTCGACGTGCCGGGCGACGCGCTGTCGGTCGTCGTCATCGACAAGCTGCCGTTCGCGCCGCCCGACGATCCGCTGCTCGCCGCGCGCCTCGCGAGGCTCGCCGCCGACGGCGGCAACGCGTTCATGCAGTGGCAGGTGCCGCAGGCGGTGATCAGCCTGAAGCAGGGCGCCGGGCGGTTGATCCGCACCGAGACCGATCGCGGCGTGTTGATGCTGTGCGACCCGCGCCTTGTCGACAAGCCCTACGGCAAGCGGATCTGGCAGAGCCTGCCGCCGATGCGGCGCACGCGCGAGCTCGACGAGGTGATCGCGTTCTTCGGTAGCGTCGATAGCGCGCAGGCCGGGTGCCCGGCGCAGCAATAGGCGCGCGGGGGCGCCGTTTTTGCGGAACTCGCTGCGCTACCAGATCTTCCACCACGGCTTCGCCGGCGCATTCGCGGCGAGATAGACGCTGCTCGGGAACGTCTTCTCGAGGATCGCGTGCGCATCGTCGGCAAGCTGCGTGAGGCCGAGCTTGCGATAGCTCTTGACCATCAGGTCGAGCGCCATTTCGTTCGACGGCGTGCGCGGGTGATTCACGAGCGACGCCTGCGCACGGTTGGCGGCCGCCACGTACGCACCGCGGTCGTAGTAGTAGGTCGCCACGTGCACCTCGTACATGCCGAGCGCGTTCGTCAGGTAGCGCATCCTGATCTGCGCATCCTCGGCGTAGTTGCTCTGCGGGAATTTCTGCACGAGCTCCTTGAACGCGGCGAACGATTCGCGCATCTGTTTCGGATCGCGCTCGGACAGGTCGAGCTCATAGACGTAGCCGAACAGGCCCTGGTCCTCGCGGAAATACACGAGCCCCTTCAGGTAATACGCGTAGTCGACGTTGGGATGATTCGGATAGGTGCGGATGAAGCGGTCGCACGCCGCGGTCGCCGCCGCCTGCTCGCTGTTGCGCCAGTTCGCGAACGCGCCCTCGAGGATCGCCTGCTGCGCGAAGCGCCCGTACGGAAAGCGCGCCTCGAGCGTGTCGAACAGCTTGACCGCCCGCGTATAATTGCCGTCCAGCATCGCCTCGTGAGCGTTCTTGTACAGCTGCTCGGCGCTCCATCCGGCGGTTTCATCCTTGACGTCGGGTAGCAGTCCGCATCCCGCCGCCGCCAGCGCCAGAAGCGCTATCCAGAGCCACCGCTGCCATTTCGGCCATTGCGATATCGTCATCGGCATCCTTCGTGAGTCCCGCGAATTATAGCCGACGATCGCCGCAGGCAGACGCGCGCGAGGCCGCCCCGCGTGCATCGCCGCTCACGCTTTCGGTGCCCCCCGAACTCGCCGGCCTGCGCCTCGACCAGGCGCTCGCGCGCATGCTGCCCGCGCATTCGCGCACGCGGCTCAAGACGTGGATCGACGCGGGTCATGTGCAGGTCGATGCCGCGACATGGGATGCACGCCGGCGCGTCACCGGCGGCGAGCGCATCGACGTGATCGCCCCGCTCCTCGAGGCATCGGTTGCCGACGCCGCCGAGGACATCGCGCTTTCGATCGTGCACGAAGACGACGCGATCCTCGTGCTCGACAAGCCGGCGGGCCTCGTCGTGCATCCCGGCAGCGGCAACCGCGCCGGCACGTTGCTGAATGCGCTGCTGCATCACGATCGCGCGCTCGCGTCGGTGCCGCGCGCCGGCATCGTGCATCGCCTCGACAAGGACACGAGCGGGCTCATGGTCGTCGCGAGGACGATCGAGGCGCAAACCGACCTGGTGCGCGAGCTGGCCGCGCATCGCGTCGCCCGCGAATACCTTGCGCTTGCCCGTGGCGATATCGCGCGTGACAGCGTCGTCGACGCGCCGATCGGACGTCACCCGACGCAGCGCACGACGATGGCGGTAGTGGCGCGCGGGAAGCCGGCACGCACGCACGTGCGCGTCGTCGAGCGCTTCGGCACCGCGACGCTTCTGCGCTGCACGCTCGAAACCGGGCGGACGCACCAGATCCGCGTGCATCTCGCAGCCATCGGGCATCCGCTTGTCGGTGATCCCGCCTACGGCGGGCGCGGAGCGGCGCGAACCGGCGGCGGTGCGCGAAATTCGCGCGCGCAACCGTTGCCGCCGTTCCCGCGGCAGGCACTGCACGCGACGCGGCTTTCGCTCACGCACCCGCTCACCCGCCAAGCACTGGCGTGGGATGCGGTGCCACCCGCGGACTTCGCAGACCTGTTAGCGGCACTTCGCGCAATGACGAGGAGCGATGCGCGATGAAGCATCGTGCTGCCGACGCAATTCGCGCTATGCGGACGAGCGACGCTCGATGAATCGCGATGCGCGCGCGGCGGCGGGCGACATGACCGATCCGCGCACGCCGCTGGCAGAGCGCTTCGCCGCGGCCGGTGTCGACTGGATCGTGCCGCAGTGGTACGCACCCGCAAACGTGCATGCGTTTGCGACGACGCGCAACGGCGGCACGAGCACCGACGCGTGCGCTTCGCTCGATCTCGGCAGCGCCTCGCTCGCGCGGGTGAGGCCCGACGCCGCAGCAGCCATCGTCGCGAACCGCCGGCGCGTGCAGGCGTTCCTTCCGGCGCCCCCGGTGTGGCTCGAACAGCTGCATGGTGCGCGCGTCGCGTCGATCGGCGCCGTGCCGCCGGCGACGCCACCCCGCGCCGACGCGGCAACCACCCGCGTGGCCCGTGTCGTGCTCGCCGTGCGTGTCGCCGATTGCATGCCGGTGCTGTTCGCCGCCGGCGACGGATCGGTCGTCGCCGCTGCGCATGCGGGCTGGCGGGGCCTCGCCGCCGGGATCCTCGAGAACACGCTCGACGCGATGGGCAGCGATCCGGCCGGTATCGTCGCGTGGCTCGGGCCCGCGATCGGCCCCGCGGCGTTCGAAGTCGGTGCCGATGTGCACGACGCATTCGTCCACGCGGACTCCGCTGCAGACAGCGCATTCGTCGACGCATCACCGGGAAAATGGTTCGCCGACCTGGAAGCGCTTGCCCGGATGCGCCTTGCGCGCGCCGGCGTGCGCTCGGTCGACGGCGGCGGCATGTGCACGCTGAGTGACGCGTCGCGCTTCTTTTCCTTTCGCCGCGACGCAACGGCGGGGCGCATGGCGGCCTTCGTGTGGCGCGACGACGTGCGCGAATGAATCCCAACGCAGGAAGCCCACCTTGACGCTCGTTCACATCGTCATCGCCGCGCTCGCGGGCGGAGTCCTGTCTACCATCGCCGCCGGCGCAACGCTGAACCTCGATGCGCGCTGGATTCCAGGTTTCGTGTCGTTCGCCGTCGGCGCGCTGCTCGGCGCGGTTTTCCTCGAGCTTCTGCCGCATGCGCTCGAAGGCGCGCATGCGGCGAGCGTCATGCTGACCGTGCTGATCGGGCTTCTGGCGTTCTTCCTGCTCGAAAAGCTCGTGCTGTGGCGCCATGCGCACGGCCATGCCGCGCATTCCGACGTGCGCGAGGAAACCGAGCACGAGCATGCGCTGCACGCGCAACCCGTCGCCGCGGGGCGCCCGGGTCTCATGATCCTGATCGGCAACAGCGTGCACAGCTTCTGCGACGGCATCGTCATCGCCGCGGCCTTCCTCGCCGATGATGCGCTGGGCGTCGCGACGACGCTTGCCATCGTCGCGCACGCGGTGCCGCAGCAGGTCGGCGATTTCGCGGTGCTGCTGCACTCGGGTTTCGCGCGCCGCAAGGCGTTCGCCTACAACGTCGCGACCGGCCTCGCGACACTTGCCGGCGCACTGGCGGCTTACGGCGCGCTGGCCGACATGCAGCAACTGCTGCCGTCGGTGCTCGCCATCGCGGCGGCCAGCCTGTTGTACGTCGCGGTCGCCGACCTGATCCCGAGCCTGCACCGTCGCGCCGAACCCGTCGAAACCGCGAAGCAGATGTTCTGGATCGCCCTCGGCATCGCAATCATCGCCATTGCGCACCTGTTGCTCGAGCCGGGATAAGATCGGTCGACCGTCCACTTTTCGCGCCCATGGCTGTTCCGAAAACGCATACGCTCGACTCGTGGCTCGCCCTCGCTGCGCAGTGGCAGCAGGCACTGCAATCGTGGACGGCGTGGTGGCTGGGCGCCGGGCGAACGGTGCCGGGTGTCGAAGCGCCGGCGAAGCCGACGGCGGTTCGTGCGCCATTCGATCCCGACGCCGTTGCCGCGTTGCACGCGGCGTTCGCGCCGCGCGTGCAAGCGCTGTGGGCGACGGCCGCGCAGGCGTCGCCACCGTCCGGCGATCGCCGTTTTGCATCCGCCGCGTGGCGCGAGCAGCCGTATTTCGCGTGGCTAGCGCACGCGTACCGGCTGTACGGCGAGTTCCTGACCGAGCTCGCTTCGATTGCCCAGTTGCCGCCCGACGAAAAAAAGCGGCTCGAGTTCTCGGTGCGCCAGTTCGTCGACGCGATCGCACCGACGAATTTCCCCGCGACCAATCCCGACGTGCTCGCACGCGCCATCGAGACGCAAGGCGCCAGCATCGTCGACGGCCTGCGCAACCTGGCCGCCGATGTCGCGAAGGGGCGCATCACGATGAGCGACGAGTCGGCGTTCGAGGTCGGTCGCAACCTTGCGGTCACGCCGGGCAGCGTCGTGCTTCGCAACGGCCTGATCGAGCTCATCCAGTACGGCGCGACCACGCCGCGCGTCGCGCGACGACCGCTCCTGATCGTGCCGCCGTGCATCAACAAGTACTACATCCTCGATCTCACGCCGGCGAATTCGTTCGTTCGCCATGCCGTCGCGCAGGGTCATACGGTGTTCATGATCTCGTGGCGCAACGTGCCCGCGGATCTCGGCACGCTGACGTGGGACGACTATCTGGCGCGAGGCGTGCTGGCTGCGCTGGCGGCGGTCAAGTCGATCAGCCGGTCACGCGACGTGAACACGCTCGGCTTCTGTGTGGGCGGCACGCTCCTCGCGTGCGCCCTCGCGGTGCTCGCGGCGCGCAACGACAGCAGCGCGTCGAGCGTCACGTTCCTGACGACGATGCTCGACTTCGCCGACCCCGGCGAAATCGGCGTCTACGTGAGCCGCCAAATGCTCGACGCCCGCGAATCGCAGCTCGCCGCCGGCCAGCGCGTGCACGGAAGCGAGCTCGCGGGCGCGTTCGCGAGCCTGCGACCGAACGATCTCGTCTGGAACTACGTCGTGGACAATTACCTCAAGGGAAGAAAGCCGCCGGCGTTCGATCTTCTTTACTGGAACGGCGATTCCGCGAATCTTCCCGGACCGATGTACGCGTATTACATCCGCCATCTTTATCTCGAGAACCGGCTGCGCCAGCCGGGCGCGCTCACGATGCTGGGTGAGTCCATCGATCTGTCGCGCGTCGACCTGCCCGCCTATGTTTACGCGTCACGCGACGACCATATCGTTCCGTGGCGCTCGGCGTTTCGCACGCTCGACCTCGTCGGCGGCGAAACGACCTTCGTGCTCGGCGCATCCGGGCACATCGCGGGCGTCATCAATCCACCGGAAGCGCACAAGCGCAACTACTGGACCCACGATCGACGTGCGCGTCCGGCGGAACGATGGCTGGCGAACGCGACGAGCCATCCCGGAAGCTGGTGGCCGCACTGGTATCGGTGGCTCGCGCAGCACACGGGCGGCGAGCGCAGTGCGCCGAAGCGCACCGGAAACGCGGCCTACCCGCCGCTCGCCCCCGCGCCCGGCGATTACGTCGTCGAGCGCGTGAGCTGAACCGCGCCCTATCCTCCGGGCAGTTTGCCGACCTTGATCTCGATCGCCGAATACCACGCCGCGAGATCGTCGATGTCCTGCTTCGACAACCCCGCCGCCACGAGCGTCATCGCCTCGTTCTTGCGCGCACCCGATTTGAACGCCTGCAACTGGGTGACGAGGTAGCCCTCGACCTGCCCCGCGATGTTCGGCGCGTCGGGGACCTGCGACAACCCGTCGGTGCCGTGGCAGGCCTGGCACATTTGCGCCTTGGTGCGTCCGGCCTTTGCGTCGCCCGCGGCATGTGCGCCCGAGACGGCGAAGCAAAGGAGCGCGGCGGCGCCCGCGAGCGCCGCCGATGCGCGCGTCATTTGCCGTCGTACCAGATGCGATAAAGCGCGCCGACGAGGTCATCGGACACGAGGATCGAGCCGTCATGCAACTGCGCGATGTCGACGGGGCGCCCGAGGTAGTAGCCGTTGTCGTTCCAGCCTTCTGCAAACGGCTCGGATTTGCCCGCGACGTGACCGTCCTCCTTCAGGAAAGTCACCAGGACGCGCGCGCCGACCGGGACCGTCCGGTTCCACGAGCCGTGCTGCGTCGAAAATATCGCGCCGCGATATTTCGGCGGAAACATCGTGCCCGTGTAGAACATGAGACCGAGATCGGCGGCGTGCGCGGCCTGCTCGACCTCGGGGAACACGACGCCGGCCGGTGGCGTGTCGTTCTTGTACTCGGTGGTGCGCGTATGCCCGCCGCCATACCAGGGGAACCCGAAGTCGAGGCCCTGCTTCGCGATGCGATTCATCTCCCCGGGCGGCTGATCGTCACCCATGCCGTCGACCTGGTTGTCGTTGCTCCACAGCGTCTTGTCCTTCGGGTTGAAATCCATCCCGACGGCGTTGCGCAATCCGGTGGCGTAGACCTCGCGATTCTTGCCGTCGCGATCCATCCGGATGATGCCCATGATGCCCATCTTGTGATACAGGTCGAGCTTCTCCTTCGGCGGCACGTTGTACGGCTGGCCGAGCTGGATGTAGAGCTTGTTGTCCGGGCCGATGCGGCACGGGCGTGCCGTGTGGTTGTAGCTTTCCTCGGCCTTCGGGATCAGCTGTCCTTCCGGAACGATCGCGTTCGGGACGACGTCGGGGCTTTCGTAGAAGAATTCGGCGGCCGGATATTCGACGACGCGATTCTGCTCGACGACGTAGAGGAATCCGTCCTTCGAGAAACACGGGCCGTTCGGAATCTTCTTCGGCAGCGTCGGCGCGAACTCCTTCACTTCATCGGCGACACCGCCTCGCGAGCGATCGGTCACGGCCCAGACCTTCGTCTTGCGCGTGCCCACGAACGTCACGATTCCCTGTGGCCCCACCGCGATGTGTCGGGCGTCCGGAACGATTGCATAGAGCCCGATATGAAAGCCGGGCGGCAGCTTGATCTTGGCGAGGTTCTGCTTGATCTGGTCGGCCTTCGGACCCGTCTGCGGAATCATCGGCCAGTCGACCGGCGTGTTCGTCTGGTGCATCCCGCTCAGCGTTTCGAGCTCGTCGGCCTGCCCCGCGATCGGGCAGATTGCAAGCGCGCACAACACCGCAACAGCCTTCATCGAAAATTTCATCGACCCCTCCCGTTGATGAAAAGCCTGCATCGCTCGATGCAGGGCCGGCTCCCGCTGCTCGCCGCTAGCGGCACTCTAGTCCGGCCGAGCACAAACGGCAACAATCGGCGCGCAGGTCTCGATGTCGCACTGCAGCAGATGACGTTCGTCACGCGCGCCCTGCGTTGCGCTACCATGCCGGCATCGGTCGATCGCGGAGGGAACAATCATGGCAGCACAGCGCATTGCGCTCGTCACCGGCGGGATGGGTGGTCTCGGCGAAGCGATATGCACCAAGCTGTCGGCGCTGGGCAATACCGTCGTCACCACGCATTCGCCGGGCAACACGAAGGCTGCCGACTGGCTCGACGCGATGAAGCGCCAGGGTTACGACTTTCGCGCCTATGCGTGCGATGTCGCCAACTTCGAGTCGGCATCGGCGTGCGTCAGGCAGGTGACGAACGAGCTCGGTCCCATCGATGTTCTCGTGAACAACGCCGGCATCACGCGCGACATGACGTTTCGCAAGATGGACAAGGCGAACTGGGACGCCGTGATCGAGACGAACCTCGATTCGTGCTTCAACATGACGAAGCAGGTGTGCGACGGCATGACCGAGCGCGGCTGGGGCCGCATCGTCAACATCTCGTCGGTCAACGGTCAGAAGGGCGCGTTCGGGCAGACGAACTACTCGGCCGCGAAGGCGGGGATGCACGGCTTCACGAAGGCGCTCGCGCTGGAAGTCGCCCGCAAGGGCGTCACCGTGAACACGATCTCGCCCGGCTACATCGGCACGAAAATGGTGATGGCGATCCCGAAGGACGTCCTCGACAGCAAGATCATTCCGCAGATACCGATGGGGCGCCTCGGCAAGCCCGAGGAGGTCGCAGGACTCGTCGCGTATCTCGCCAGCGACGAAGCGGCCTTCCTCACCGGCGCGAACATCGCGATCAACGGCGGGCAGCACATGTTCTGAAGTGAGGCAGCAATGCGCGATTGCGACGTCGCGGCGGACGTCTCCGCTCGCGGAACAACTCCCATCCTGCAGCCCACGCGCCCGCGACCACGCGCGGCGACGTCGGTGCTGTCGGGCACGATACCCGACCCGTTGCTGTCGAGCCGCAGCCGCGGGTGGAACGGACTGACGGTCGAGCTGCAGAGCTTCGGTGATCTCGACGTGGTCGTGCAGGCCACCGATCATGTGGTTGCAGTTCATCTGGCGGGCAGCGTGAACGTGCAGCGGAGCCGCTGCGGGCGGACGCGATCGCGGACGATGAGCGTGGGCGACGTGACCGTCACGCCGGTGGGGCCGCCGACGCGCTGGCGCCAGGCTGGACAAAGCCTCGTCGTGCTGCTGCGCTTGTCGCCCGCGTATGTGCGAGGCGTGGCAGGTGACGAATGCGCGCTCGATCCCGACCGCTTCGAAATCCAGGGCCGCTTCGCAACGCGTGACGCGCGCATCGACGACATCGCCCGTCGGCTTCTCGCAGGCCTCGAGCTGGAAGGCTCTGACAGCCACCTCTACGTCGATGCGATGACATGCGAGCTCGCGATACATCTGCTGCGCGAGTACACGGTCGCGAGCGCCGCGCCGGCCTGGCCGATGGCGCGTCTTTCGCCGCACAAGCTGCGCCGCGCGATCGAATACATCGACGACAACCTCAAGAGCGAACTGACGCTGGCTGCAATAGCCGAGGCGGTCGCGCTGAGTCCCGGTCATTTTGCGCATGCGTTCCGCCAGGCGACCGGCGTCGCGCCGCATCGCTATGTGGTCAAGCGGCGCGTCGAGCGCGCCAAGGTGCTGTTGCGCGAATCGGACATGCCGATCACCGAGGTCGCCGATTGCGTCGGCTGCTCGAGCCACAGTCACTTCTCGGTGCTCTTCCATCGCGTCACGGGACTTACGCCAAGGCAGTTTCGCGCGCTGGAGTAACGCGTCGGCGAGCGCGTGCGCAACAGCAAACGCATTGCAAAAATTGCATCGCGCGCCGCGACGCGGTGAACGATTCGCCGTTTTTCGACAATTTTCGCAAGTGCGCGCAAGCGCGCGAAGGTCCTTCACGGCTAGATTCACCTGGCCCACGCACCGCGCGTCGATTCACGTCGGCGGCGCTCGTGTGCCGGCGTGAACATCACGAGGAGGAACGAGATGGTGAACGGATCCTGCGAGCGGAAGCGCTCGCATGCAGGGCACGCGATCACGGCGTCGTTGACGACGCTCGCGATGGCGGCAACGGTTCTTGGCAGCGACGCGGCTGCCGCGCAATCGTCAACCGTGCGCATGTGCGACGCGTCGCCGATGCCGTCCTGGTGCAGCGCGGTGCGCGGTGACCGCTCGGAAGGCTGGATACCGCAGACGCGATCGGAAGTGATGGCGCGAAACGGCATGGTATCGACGGTGCAGCCGCTCGCTGCGCAAGCCGGTCTTTCGATGCTGATGAAGGGCGGCAACGCGATCGACGCGGCGGTCGCCGCGGCCGCGACATTGAACGTCACCTATCCGGCGAACGTCGGCATTGCAGGCGATCTCTTCGTGATCGTCTACATCGCGAAGGAAAACAAGATCTACCAGCTCAATGCAAGCGGCATCGCGCCAAGCGGCGCCACGCTCGCGCATATGAACGAGCTGGGCTATCACTGGAACCCGGCGAACTTCGGCCCGGGCTCGGGGATGCCGGGCGGCGGCATCACCACGGTGACGGTTCCCGGATCGCTGTGGGGCTGGCAGGAAGTGCTCGACCGGTTCGGCACGATGACGTTCAAGGACGTGCTGCAGCCGGCGATCGACTACGCCGAGAACGGCTTCCCGATCACCGAGGAAATCGCGGACGGATGGGGATTGAAGAACGCCCTCGGCCCGGTGCCGTCGTCCGCGGCGAACTGCTGCACGCAGCGCGACCCCGACACGGTGGCGACGTATTTCATCAACGGCAAGCGCCCCGACGTCGGCACCATCTTCAGGAACCCCGATCTCGCGCACACGTTCCGTCTGATCCAGGACCAGGGACGCGACGTGTTCTACAAGGGCGAGATCGCACAGGCGATCGTCAAGAAGTCGAACGCGGTCGGCGGCACGATGACGCTCGCCGATCTCGCGAACTACAAGGGCGAATGGGTAACGCCCGCATCGACGACGTATCACGGCGATTTCGGCATCTACACGACGTTCGCTCCTTCGCAGGCCTGGGGCATCGTCGAGGAGATGAACGTGCTCGAGGCCTGCGTGCCGCTCTGGTATCCCGGGCAGACGCTTGCGAGCATGGGACCCGCCGATCCCCACTTCTGGCATGCCTTGATCGAGACCAAGAAGGCGGTGTATGGCGATGTTTACGCCTACAACGCGGATCCCGACGTCGTGAAAGTGCCCGTCGCAACGCTCACGTCGAAGGCGCATGCGGCATCGCTTTGCAGCAAGGTCGACCCGAACCACGCATCGGCCACGGGTCCCGTCGTCCCCACCGACCTCGACCGCGGCGACACGATCTATCTGACCACTGCCGATCGCTGGGGCAACATGGTGTCCTGGATCAACAGCAACTTCGCCGGCTGGGGATCGGGGCTGACCGTGCCCGGCTACGGGTTCATCCTGCATAACCGCGGCGGTCTCTTCACGCTCGACCCGAAGAGCCCCAACGTGATCGCGCCGCACAAGCGTCCGTACAACACGCTATCGGCCGTGTTCGTCACCAAGGACGGCGTGCCGTTGCTCACGACCGGCCAGCATGGCGGCGACCAGCAGGGGATGGGCAACATGCAGGTGCTCGTGAACATTCTCGACCTTGGCGCCAACATGCAGGCGGCGGGCGACATGGCGCGATTCACGCACAGCCAGGTCACCAACAAGCTGCAGCTCGAAACGAACCTGTTCGATCTCGTCGGTGCGCAACTGATCGCCATGGGACATAACGCGTCGCCCGCCGATGGCGGCATTGCCGGGGGCTACGAAGGCATCATGTTCACACCCGATCCCAATGCCCCGCAGGCGAGCGGCGGACCCGGCCGCGCGTGCCAGGGACCGGCGGCAGCGTTCAACCCGAACTGTCCGGCGCAGCCGATCGCGGGCTTCTATCGCGCCGGCTCGAACTTCCGCGAAGACGGGCACGCGGTCGGGTTCTGAGCACGCATGGGAGGAGCGATCGGTGGACTGCAGATCGCTCCTCCCCTGTTGAGCGCGAGTTCACTTTCATCCGGCGATCGCTTTCCCGCCGCGCGCAACAAACGAATCGCAGGATTCGAAAAATTTCAGCAAGAACACGAAAGCGCATCCGGCCGGCACCCGGCTAGATTCAACTCCCCGCCTGATTCGTTGATCGCCTCGTGAACGTCGCATCGTCGCGCTTGCCGCGACAACCGGGCTATACCGCGGTCTCGTCGCACGGACGGCGGCCGACGCTGCTCGCGATTGCCCGGATCTCGATTTCCATCGCCGTTGCGCTGTCCGCAGCGCAAGCATCGGCCGAGATCTACAAGTGCACGTCAAGCAAATCGATCCCCCGGTATCAGAATTTTCCGTGCGAGTTCGATTCGTTGGGCTCCGCACCGACCACGCTCGCTGGCGCCAGCGCGCAGGGAGTATCCAGCGCGCCCGGCAATCACGCGTACGCGATGCCGGCGGCAACGACGCCGCACGTGGGGATGACGACGAAGCAGGTGAAGGCGGTCTGGGGCGAGCCCGTCGAAACCACCAGGGAGGAATACGCAAAAGGCGATATCGAGACGTGGATGTACGCCGGTTCGCGATCGATCCGGTTCGATATGAAGGGCCGGGTGGCCGAGATCAAGTGGTAGTTCGCAACCAACGTGACCGCCGCTGACGGCGAGACGCTGGTCAATCAACGGAGGAGAAGGAATGCATTCCGAAACGAACGGTAAGTGGCGCCTTAACGCGTTGTCCGCGGCAATTGCAATGACCCTTGCGATCGGCGCGGCCGACGCGCTCGCGATCAGCCAGAGTGGCGAGTCGCAAAACATGATGCGCGTCGGACACACCGACCTGCAGGGGCGGCCGACCTACCAGCCCAACGTCATCCAGTACCCCGACGGCCGCACGATCCTGTTCGTGGGCCAGCACAGCGGCGTTCCCAAAGGGCGCGTGAGCAACTGCCCGGCGAACAGCCTGCCGAATCCGCTCGAAAGCGGATCGCCCTGCGAAAACAACGGCACGATGATCATCGACGTGACGGACCCGCGCAATCCCGTCGAGGAGTCGCTGATTCCTGCGCCGGTCGCCGGCAGTTCGGTCGGCCAATCGCAGATGGTGCGCATGTGCCTCGGTTCGCAACTCCCCGGAGCCGATCCGAGCAAGGTGTACCTGCTTCGCAACAGCCAGGCGAACAACGTGGCGATCTCGGGCTACGAGCTCTTCGACGTGACCGACGTCAAGCATCCGCAGATCATTTCGTCGATGTACCGCGTCCGTAACACGCACAAGCTCTGGTGGGAGTGCTCGACGGGGATCGCCTACATGCCGGGCAGCCTGGCGGATGGCCCGCTGTGGCGCCAGGCGCAGTCCATGGTGATCGCGGACTGGAGCCATCCAGGCCAGCCCGGCTACCCCCGTTTCATCCGGGAATTCGGGTTGCCTGGCGCCGAGCCCACGGCAACCGGCGTCGTCCCGCCCTCGCTGCACGGCGCGATCTCCGCGCACGACCATCCGAAAGCCGCGCAGATGCTGGCGCGCGGTCAGGACGTGATCGGGAACCGCATCTACGCCGCGTGGGGCGTCGGCAACGACGGCGTCGTCACCATCCTCAACCGGCACGCTTTGCTTACGCCGGACTACGGCGGCAGCTTCACCGGCGATGTGCGCAGTCCTTCCGAGGACGATTTGATCGGCCCGAAATCGCCGGTGGTCGGCTTCTTCAAGATGTCACCGGATCAGGGCGGACACACGTCCTATCCGGTGTTCGGGCTGAAACCGCCGAGCATGCAAAGCTTCGACGACCCGAGCAACCCCGACAACGCGACGAACGATCACTTCACCACGCGCGACGTCGTCGTCGTCGCGTCGGAAGCGACGGCCGACGGCGAGAACGGCTTTTGCCAGGAGCCGCCGCACTATGCATTCACGCTCGACGTGTCGGTCGAGAACTCGATGACCGCACCTCCCAGCCTGAAGGTCGAGCGCTTTCCGTATCAGGGTCCGATGGTGCTGGGAACGATGTCGGTCGACCCCCGATCGGGCGCCCAGTATCCGCGTGGCAACTACTGTACGCGCGGCGCTCGCTTCGGCGTGCACTCGACCAACGAGAATTTCAACAATCCGTACGACGGCAAGATGGTCGCGGTCTCGTACTTCAACGGCGGCGTGAGGCTCTATGACATCCGCGAGCCGCAGGCGCCGAGGGAGGTGGCGTTCTACGTGCCGGAGGCAGACGCGCTGACGGACACTGACGGCTACATGACCAACAACGTCGAGATCGACAATCGCGGGTATATCTATGTCGTCGACCGCAATGGCGCCGGCATGGACATCCTGCAGCTCAACGGATGCGCGAAGCAGGTCGCGGAAAAGGGTACGGTCTGCCCGGACCTTGCCAACAATAACGCAGGCAAGTAGTTGCGCAACGGGATCCCGCGCGCTGACGCGGGATCCCGAACTTCGAAGCGAACTCGCCCGATGCCCGGCAGCATGCCGGGCATCTTCGTCTTTCAACCCGATGATTTCGCACGTCGAGTCCATAGGAATTCTGGACGACGGCATTTCACCCGCATACCAAAGACCATCGTCGATTCGATCGGAGGCACCATGAAGTGCAAGGTATGGGCACCCAGGTGCCTGCTCGGGATGTTGCTCATTGCGTCCGGTGCGCTGGCGCACGACTGCAGAGTCAAAAGTGGATACCTCATCGGCCACTACGAGGGTGGATGCAACGAGAAGAACGAGACGGCGAACGGCCACGGCGAAGCCAAGGGAGCCGATTCGTTCGTCGGTGACTTCATCAATGGCCGCCTCGACGGCAAGGGTGTCTATATCTGGGAGAACGGCGCGCGCCTCGACGGGACTTTCAAGGCCGACAAGGCCAATGGACCGGGTGTCTACGTTTCGGCGAAAGGCGTCCGCTACGAGGGTCCGTTCGAGAACGGGAAGCTCACCGGGGCAAAACGGGAAGATTGTCCGATGACGCAGGGCCCGCTGGAATGCTGAACCCGGCGCTGTACGGCGACGGGGAGTGACGCGGATTACGCCGGCCCGCGACGCGGTTTAGCGCGGACGCGCGAGGGAGCGGAACAACCGCGTATCCTCGCGTCATCACTGCCGCGAGGCAGCCCATCCCGAAGACGATGCGCGCCCGAAGCAGGCGACGGCCGGTGCACTCCCGCGCGTGGCACGCATGCATTGCATGGTGCGCGCTGGTCGCCGTTGCCTGGCCCTCGCTCGGCCCGCTGCCGTTCCTCGTTCACGATCTCGTCCCGCACGAGCACCGGAATGGCGGCCATGCACGTGCGGACGACGACGGTCGCTTCGACGCCTCGTCGGTTCCCGGCAGTCCGACGCATCCGGTCGACCACGACTGTCCCGAATGCGAAGTCCTGAAGCATCTGTCGCGGTGCGTGCTGCCGACACTCGCCGTCGCAATCGTCGCGCCGGTCGTCGTGAGCGTCGTCACGGAGCGCGTCGTCGCTGTCCGGCCGCCCGCGCAGGTCGTCGCACATCTTCCTCCGGCGCGCGCGCCTCCGCTTCCGGTCGCGTGACTCGCCGCTGATCCGGCGCCGCCTGCCGTCCGCGTAACCCGCCTCCTCGAGCGCGTTTGCGCGGCGCATGCCGTCGCCGCATTCGATCGTAACCGGAGGAAGCAATTGAAGCCGACACCCATTCACGGTGCGACGCTCGTCGCACTCTGCATCGCAGTACCCGGCATTGCCGAGGCGCATGGATTCGCGGGCAAGCGTTTTTTCCCGGCAACGCTCGCGACGGACGACCCGTTCGTCGCCGACGAATTGTCGCTGCCCACGGTCTCCTTCCAGAAATTTTCCGGCAACGGCGACGAGCCGGGCGGACGCGAGACCGATTTGTCGATCGATGTAGCGAAGCGCATCACCGAGAACTTCGGTATCGAGATCGGCGCCACGTACAAGCGCATTCGACCCGACGGCGGGGACACGCAGAACGGGTTCGACAACATTGCGGCGGGCTTCAAATACAAGTTCTACCAGAATGATGCGCACGAGGCGATCGTTTCCGCGGGCGTCGACTGGGACATCGGCGGTACCGGCGCGCGACGCGTGGGCGCGGAGTCGTTCAGCACGATCACGCCGACGGTATTCTTCGGCAAGGGCCTTGGCGATCTTCCGTCCAGCATGAAATTCCTGCGGCCGCTGGCAATCACGGGACTGGTCGGCTACGGCATTCCGACGCGAAGCAGCACCACGACAACCGGAGCCGAGGGCGACATCGAGATCGAGCGCAATCCGCATACGCTCGAGTGGGGCTTCTCGATCCAGTACAGCCTGCCCTACCTGCAATCGTTCGTACAGGACGTCGGGCTGAAGGCACCGTTCAACCGCATGATTCCCGTCGTCGAGTTCGCCATGTCGACCGCGCTCGACCGCGGCGCGAGCGGAACGACGGGAACCGTCAATCCCGGGATCATCTGGGCCGGGCAGGACATCCAATGGGCAGTCGAAGCGGTCATTCCGGTCAACCATCGCAGCGGGAACAGTGTCGGCGTGCTTGCGCAGCTGCATTTCTTCCTCGACGATCTGTTCCCGCAGACGCTCGGCCGTCCGCTGATCCGATGACCCTCCGAATGCTCCGCCGTTGGCTGCTTTTGTCGATTGCCGCCGTCGCATGCGTTGCTGCCGCCCCGGCGATGGCGCACGCGTTTCTCGATCACGCGCTCCCCGCGGTGGGCAGCACCGTGCACGAAGCGCCCCGCAGCGTGCGCTTGTGGTTCACCGAGCAGATCGAGCCGGCATTCAGTCGCGTCAGCGTGCTCGACGCCTCCGGCAAGGCGGTCGACGCGGGCGATTCGCACGTCGATCCGTCCGATGCCTCGATCCTCGCCGCGAGCCTGCCCGTGCTTGCGCCGGGCACGTACCGCGTCAAGTGGCGCGTGGTTTCCGTGGATACGCACGTGTCCGAAGGAGACTACACGTTCGACATAAAACCCTGATCCCATCCGTCGATCGCCGGCCGGTGGTGCGATGAACGGCGCATTCGTGGCCGTTCGGGCCGTGCATTTCGGCGCCACGATGCTCGTGTTCGGCGAGCTCGCGTTCGTCGCGCTCGTCGCGCCCGCTGCCTGGCGTTCGGCCATCGGCGTCGACCTCGATCGCCGAGGCGGTCTCGATCGGCACGTGCGCACGGTCACCGCATGGGCGCTGGCAGCGAGCGCCTTGTCGGGCGCCGCATGGCTCGTGCTCGAAGCCGCCGGCATGGCCGGCGACGATGTCATGCAAGTCCTCGCCAATGACACGCTTGCCGTCGTGCTGCGGCAGACGGAGTTCGGCCACGTCTTCGTGATGCGCAGCGTGCTGGTCGTCGCCGTCGCGGCGACGCTCGCCTGGCTCTGGCGCGCGTCGACCCACGCGCAAATGCAGCTTCGCTGCCTTGTCGCGCTGGCGTGGACCGGCCTCTATCTCGCGACACTGGCAGCCGCCGGGCACGCGGCCGCAGCGAGCGAGGGTGCCGTTCGCGTCGTGCACCTCGGCGCCGACGCGTGCCATCTGCTGGCGGCGGGCGGCTGGATCGGCGCGCTGCCGGCCCTCGTTCACTGTCTCGCGAACCCGCCGTCGAATGCGACGCTCGCGCAGATCGCGCGCCGCTTTTCCGTGCTCGGCATCGTTTGCGTCGCCGTATTGACGGCAAGCGGCGTCGTGAATGCGCTGTTGCTCGTCGGCTCGTTCGCCGCGCTCTTCGGTACCGCGTACGGCGATCTGCTCGACGTCAAGCTCACGCTCTTCGCGGGAATGCTCGTGCTCGCCGCCGTCAACCGGCTGCGACTGACGCCGCGTCTCGCCGGCGGCGATGCGTGGGCACGACGCGCATTGCGGCGCAACGCGGTGCTCGAGATCACGATCGGCAGCGTCGTCGTCGCGATCGTCGGCGCACTCGGGACGATGGTCCCCGGTGCGCATCAATCCCCGGTATGGCCGTTCCGGTTCGCGTTCGATTTCTCGCCGCCAATCCTTCCGCCACACGCCGCGATGGTGCTCTGGTCGAGCCTTCTGCTTGCGCTTGCCGCAATCGCGCTTATCATCGCCGGCGTGCGTCGAAAGGCTTTGCGACTGTGGATTCCCGGCTGCGCCGCGCTGCTGGTCTGCGCAGCGGCGTCGACGTCGATTTTCGCCGTGCCGGCATTCCCCACCACCTACGCGAGCTCGCCGGTTCCGTACGCCGTCGGCCCCATCGCGCGGGGCGCGGCACGCTACGCGAGCGACTGCAGCAGCTGCCATGGGGCGGGTGCGCGCGGTGACGGGCCGGCGGCGGCCGCGCTTTCGGCAAAGCCGCCCGACCTCGCCGAGCACGCGCTTCATCATCCACCCGGCAACCTTTTCTGGTGGATCGCGCACGGCATCCCCGGAACGCCGATGCCCGCATTCTCGCCGCCGCTGTCCGACACGCAGATCTGGGAGCTCGTGCAGTTCCTCGTGGCGCGCGCCAGTGCACAGTCGGCGCAGTCGCTGGGACCGCAGGTGAACGGGAAATCGATGAGCCGCGCGCCCGATTTCGCTTATGAATTGCCGGGCGAGGAACAGCGAACGCTGGACGGGCCGCGAACACCCGCACTGGTCGTGCTGTATTCGCTGCCGCAGTCGAAGTCGCGGTTGATGCAGCTTGCGTCCGATCATCGGATCATGCATGGGAACGTGCGCGTGCTCGCGATTGCGCTTCCGGGCTCGCACGCCAGCGACGATGCGAATGCGTTCGCCGACACGATCCGCGATGCGGACGTTGCCGCTGTCTATGCGATGTTCGCGGGCGCGGCCGGCACGCCCGCGTCAACGCATGTCGAGCTGCTGGTCGACGCCGAGGGCATCGTGCGCGCGCGATGGGCCGGCCTTCCCGGCGCCGGCGCCGATCGCAACGCGCAGATCACCGCCGCGGCACAACGGCTGCCTGCGCCATCGCGGATGCCGGCATCGATGCACCACGGGCACTGACGCGCGCAACGCCCGGACCGTTTTGCGATTGACGCATCGCCGCGCCGCGCCTATCGTGCGCTTCGCCCCGATCGTCGTCCCACCGCTTCGCCGAGGTTCGATCATGCAACGTGCCGTCATCCTGCGCTTCGCCTTCGCTGTCGCGTTCCTGTTCTCGGCCGCGCTCGCGGCCGCACAGGAGAGCTACCCCGCGCATCCGATCACGCTCGTGGTGCCGTTTCCGCCGGGCGGCGTCGCCGACATCGTCGGGCGGCCGTTCGCCGATGCGTTATCGCGCGAATTGAAGACGCCGGTCGTCATCGAGAACAAGCCGGGAGCGGGTGGCGGCATCGGCATGGGCATGGTCGCGAAGGCGAAGCCCGATGGCTACACGCTGCTGCTGGCGCTGTCGTCGATCTCGATCCTGCCCGAAGCGGACAAGGTGCTCGGCCGCGCGCCGCTCTATCGGCTCGACCAGTTCGCGCCGATCGCCCGGCTCACCGCGGATCCGACCGTGCTCGCCGTCCGCGCGGACAGCCGCTGGAACACGCTGCAGGAGTTCATCGACGACGCGCGCAAACGCCCCGGTGCGATCACTTACGGCTCGTCGGGCAACTACGGCACGATGCACATGCCGATGGAGATGTTCGCGCATGCCGCCGACATCAAGCTGCTGCACGTTCCGTTTACCGGTGGCGGACCCGCCGTGGTCGCACTCCTCGGCGGGCAGGTCGACGCGCTGTCGACGGGGCCATCCACCGTACTGCAGCACGTCAAGGCAGGGAAGGTGCGCGTCCTTGCATCCTGGGGCGATCATCGGCTTGCGTCGCTGCCCGACGTCAGGACGCTGTCCGAATCGGGCTACGACGCAGTCTTCTTCCAGTGGTCGGGACTGTTCGCACCCGCCGGCACGCCGGCGCCGATCATTGCCCGGTTGCGCGAAGCCGCGCGGATCGCGGCCGCCGACTCGCGCTTCGCGAGCACACTGGCAACCGTCGAGACGCCGGTCGCCTATCTCGATGCGCCCGAACTGCGCCGATTCTGGGATGCGGATGCGAAGAAGCTCGCGGACGCGGTGCAGCGCGTCGGCAAGGTGGAATAGCCGAAGAGGTAAAAAAACCCCGCAGGCGAATCGCCTGCGGGGTTGAGTGCTGTATCAATCAGGAGGAGAAAATTGATACAGAGGAGGCATCACCATCCTGTTCCTGATCTGGGGATCGCGGCGCCCTCATTCAAGCGCCACGCCCCCGCGATGCCGAAGCATCGCCGCGTCAGTTCGCGCGCTTGACCTTCGAGTTGGCGGCGACCTTCGCCGCCGAATCCGTCGCGGCGCGAACGCTCGCATCGGCCAGGTCGACGACTTGACGCGTTGCCTTCTGGAACTGGTCGAACGCGGCCGTCGAAGCGGCAAACGTCGACTTCAGCGCGTTGACTGCAACGTCCGAGCCGGCAGGCGCCGACTGGCTCGCGCGCTCCACCCACGTCGCCACACCCTTCGTGTAAGCCTTCCAGCTTTCCTCGGCGAGCGCCGAGAACGTCGCTTGTGCTTCCGACGACAGTTCGTAGAGCGTGCGCGAGTAGCCGGTCGCGCTTTGCACGCCGACTTCGGCGAGCTTCGCGCGGAGCGCCATCAGTTCCTGCACGTCCTTGACCGATGCCGCGGCCTGTGCGCCTTCGATCGCCTGCGCGATCGCGAGCTTGGCTGCGTTGATGTTGAGGCTGACGAGCTTCTCGGCGTTCTCGATCGACAGCGAGGCGAGCTTGATGGCGTTCGAGACGTGCGCCTGGTTCAGTTCCGCGAATTGTTCCGATGCGTTGTACATGGTTACCCTTTCAATGGCGGGTCGATGACCCGATTTGCCGTTGGCAGGAACCGTGAAAACGCCTTTCCCGCCCGAATCCGGTGTCGGCACCGGGGGCCGGAGGCTCTCCGCCACCCCGTTTATGCTGCACCGCACAAAACCAATTGTAGGGTCGGGAGAACCGTAAGTCAAGGCTTTTTTTGTGCACCGCAGCATACGGCGGTCGACACGTCGCTGACGATTCCAAAGCATCGACAAATCAGCGGGTTATAATGCGCCCTCCCTGAAGGCAGGCATCGATGACGTCGGACATCCGCACGATCAAGAAGTACCCGAACCGCCGGCTGTACGACACGGCCAACAGCGGCTACATCACGCTTGCCGACGTGAAGCAGATGGTGCTCGACGCGATCGCCTTCCGGGTCGTCGACGCCAAGAGCGGCGACGACCTCACGCGCCAGATACTGCTGCAGATCATCCTCGACGAGGAAGCCGGCGGCATGCCGATGTTCAGCTCCGACATGCTGTCGCAGATGATCCGCTTCTACGGCACCGCGCAGCAGACGATCATCGGCCAGTACATCGAGCAGAACGTGCAGGCGTTCCTTGCCATCCAGAAGAAGCTGCAGGAGCAGGCGAAGCAGGTCTACGGCGACAAGATGATGCTGACGCCCGAGCTGTGGAAGCAGTTCATGCAGATGCAGGCGCCGGCGATGCAGGGCATGCTCGGCAACTATCTCGAGCAGAGCGCGAAGCTCTTCATCGACATGCAGCAGCGCATGCAGGACCAGACGCGCGGCATGTTTTCGGCCTTTCCGTTCCCGACGTTCGGCGCGCAGCCGCCGGGCACGCCCGACGACGACACGAAGCGGTGAGCGGCGCGAGCCGCGAGCGCCCGTCCCGCACCGCGCATTGAGTTTCGCCCGCCGCGGCGCAACATGGCCCGTCGCCCGCTTCGCTTGCTGCGCTGCGGAGCGGGCTCTCGTTCACCACGCATTTGACGATCGACCCTCGCCATGGCACGCCCACTCCGCACCCCCGTAGCGCCTCGCGTCGGCTTCGTTTCCCTCGGTTGCCCGAAGGCACTCGTCGATTCCGAGCAGGTGCTGACGCAACTGCGCGCCGAAGGCTATGCGATCGCGCCGTCGTACGACGGCGCCGATCTCGTCGTCGTCAACACGTGCGGCTTCATCGACGCCGCCGTCGCGGAATCGCTCGATGCGATCGGCGAAGCGCTCGCCGAGAACGGCAAGGTGATCGTCACCGGCTGCCTCGGCGCAAAGGACGCCGGCGATTTCGTGCGGAGCGCGCATCCGCAAGTTCTCGCGGTGACCGGACCGCACGCGACCCACGAAGTGATGGCGGCGGTGCATGCGCATCTGCCGAAGCCGCACGATCCGTTCGTCGATCTCGTGCCCCCGCAGGGGATCAAGCTGACACCGCGCCATTACGCCTACCTCAAGATCAGCGAGGGCTGCAACCACCGCTGCACGTTCTGCATCATTCCGTCGATGCGCGGCGATCTCGTCTCGCGCCCGATCGGCGAGGTGCTCGCCGAAGCCGAGCGTCTGTTTCGAGCCGGCGTGAAGGAATTGCTCGTCGTCTCGCAGGACACGAGCGCCTATGGCGTCGACGTGCGCTACCGCACCGGGTTCTGGCAGGGCCGGCCGATGAAGACGCGCATGCTCGAGCTCGTCCGCGAGCTGGACGCACTCGCCAATGCGCATCACGCGTGGGTGAGGCTGCATTACGTCTACCCCTACCCGCACGTCGACGACATCGTTCCGCTGATGCGCGCATCACCGGGGGAAGGCGGGCTCGTGCCCTATCTCGACATCCCGTTCCAGCACGCGAGTCCGCGCATCCTGCGACTGATGAAGCGTCCGGCCGCGCCGGAGAAAGTGCTCGATCGCGTGCGCGCGTGGCGTGCGGCGCGACCCGGCATTGCATTGCGCAGCACGTTCATCGTCGGCTTTCCCGGCGAGACGGAGGCCGAGTTCGAGGAGCTGCTCGCGTTCCTGCGCGAAGCAGAGCTCGACCGCGTCGGCTGCTTCGCCTATTCGCCGGTCGACGGCGCGGCGGCGAACGCGCTCCCCGATCCGGTGGCGGAAGACGTCAGGGAGGCGCGGCGCGCGCGGTTCATGGAAGTGCAGGCAAGCATCAGCGCCGCGCGCTTGCGCGCGCGGATCGGAAGCGACATCGATGTCCTCGTCGATTCGGTGGCCGGCGGCATCGCGATCGCACGCTCGAGCGCCGATGCGCCGGAGATCGACGGCGTGGTCCGCGTCGCCGACGGCGGCGTCCTTGCGGCGGGCGATTTCGCGCGTGTGCGCGTGGTGGCGGCGGACGTTCACGATCTCGTTGCCACGCGGACCGCTTGACCTGCCGCGCGCCGGGCCACCGGCTTCGGCAGCTGCACGCCGATGGATGCGCCGCTTGGCCTGCCGCGCGGGGCTCACCGCTTCGGCAGCTGCGCGCCGATGGACGCGCCGCTTGACCTGCCGCGCGTTTCAGCGCTTCGGCAACTGCGCGCCGGCGAGATCGCGCGCAAGTGCGGCAAGAACGTCGCCAAACGCCTTGTTCAGCGCTTCGGCGTAGGCGGCGGGACTTGCGTCGCGCATCGGAACGCGCTGTCGGTAATCGTGGTGCCACACGGGCGTCTGCGCGCCTTCCGCTTCGGGCGTGAGGAAATACTCGATGTCGAGCTCGGCGGAAGGCTTCCCGGCATCGCGCCTGTCGACGTAGAGCGCCGACACGAAGCCGTCGAGCACCCACGACGCTTCCGCCCCCGTACCCGGCCCGGCAACGCGCGTGAACACCTTGGCGTGATCGAGCGCGCGTGCGGTCTGCTCGGCGAGCATCGCTGCGGGCGCCACGAGGAATTCCACGTAGTAGTCGGTCTCGAAGCGAAGCTCACCCACGCGGTAGACGAAGCTCTTGCCGCGAAACGGCGCCGCGACGTTGATCGTGCCGACGCGCAACGTGCCGGGTTGCGACTGCGCGGCCACCGGTGGGGCCGGCGGATCGAGCAGGAAAGTCTCGCGCACCGGCGCCTGCCGCGTGAGCGCCGAGCACCCGCTGAGCAGCGCCACGACGAACAGCGGGATCAGCGACGCCTTTTGAAACGCATGCGCGAGCATGCCCGGCCGTTGCGACAAGCCGGCTCCGGCCCCGCGCGTCGCGTTCGCAGTTTTCGGGCTCATTTCGCAGGCTCCAGCGGGCGCGGCGGTGCGCCGAACAGCAGGTTCGACGGGTAGCGCTTCGCGTCTTCGGTGAGATCGCGCAGGTTGTCGGTGATCTGTCGCAGGTTCTGGAACGTCGTGCCGAGATCGGATTCGCCGGCGCCGAAAATGCGGTCGAGCCGCGACAGCGTCCGCTCGAGATGCGTAATCGACTGCGCGAGCCCGGGATTGCTCACGAGCTCGCGCACGCTCGCGAGCGTGGCCGACGTATCGCCGGGCAATTTCGTGAGCGCCGGATTGGCAAGCAGCGACTTGAGCTCGCCGTTGGTCTGCCGAAGCTCGGCAAGCAGGCCGGTCGCTTCGCTCGACAGCTTTTTCGACTGCAGATTGTCGAGCGTCGTGTCGATCTTCGACATCGTCCGATCGGCATGCTGCGAAATGCCGGCCGTGTCGAGGCTCGCCACGCGTTCATTCGTCGTCATCAGAAGCTTGTTGAGATTGGCGATCGTCGACTCGATGTCGAGCCGGCGCAGCCGATCCAGGATGTCCGACGCGGCGCTGACGAACGTCGATACGGTCGATGGCGTGCTCGGGATGTAGATGTGCTCCGGCACCCAGTCGATCGGCAGCACCGGCGCCTGGGTGTCGACGTAATCGAGCTCGAGATAGTTGGTGCCCGTGATGCCCTGCGGCGCAAGATGGATACGCAGGCCACGCTCCACTTCGAGCTTGCTCGATTCGGGACTCGTGATGTCGTTCGCGGCCTTGCCGCCGACAAGGCGCGGCTCGATCTGCGCCTCGACCAGCACATAGCGCTTGCGCTGGTTCATCGGCTTGTCCTGTTCGTACTCGACGTACGTGAAGCTGATGCGCGTGACCTCGCCGATCACGACGCCGCGATACTTCATCTTCGAGCCGAGATCGAGCCCCTGCACCGACTCGTTGAAATACGTCTCGATCGTCGTGCGTGGCTTCAGCCAGCGTCCGGTGCCGATGATGGTGAGCACCATGATGCCGGCAATCACCGCGCCGATCACGAACAGCCCCAGCTTGAAGTAATTCGCGTCGCGGCTCATCGGGGAGCGTTCATGCCGGCACGCGCTCGGGCTCGCGATTGAAGAACTGGCGCACCCACGGGTCCTTCGCTTCGTCGCGCAGCTTCCTCGGATCGCCCTCCGCGACGATGCCCTTGACGCGCCGGTCGATCATGATCACGCGATCGGCAATCGCGAAGATGCTCGGCAGCTCGTGGGTGACGATCACGAACGTCACGCCGAGGTTGCGCGACAGCCGCTTGATCAGCGCGTCGAGCTCGGCCGACGTGATCGGGTCGAGCCCGGCCGAAGGCTCGTCGAGGAACAGGATCATCGGATCGAGCGCCATGGCGCGCGCGATCGCCGCACGCTTCTGCATGCCGCCGGAGACCTCCGCCGGCAGGTGCCCGGTGAAGAGCGCGAGCCCCACCAGCGAAAGCTTCATGCGTGCGATCAGATCGATCTCGCCCGGCTCGAGATCGGTATATTCCTCGAGCGGCAGCCGCACGTTCTCCATCAGCGTCATCGACCCGAACAGCGCGCCCGACTGGTACATGACGCCGATCTTGCGCAGGATCTCGCGCCGCGCATCGCCGCTGGCCGTGACGATGTCGGCGCCGTCGATCAGCACGCTGCCGGCCAGCGGCTCGTTGAGCCCGATCATGTGCTTGAGGATCGTGCTCTTGCCGCTGCCCGATCCGCCGAGGATCACGAAGATCTCGCCGCGCCGCACGTCGAAGCTCACGTGCTCGAGCAGCGCGACGTCGCCGTAGCCGACGGTGAGGTCGCGCACGCTGATCAGGACGTCGTCGCTCGCCATGGCCGCTCAGATATCGAGCAGGTAATAGATGACGGCGAAGACGCCGTCGACGGCAACGAGCAGCACGATGCCCGATACCACGGCGCGTGTGGCGGCGTCGCCCACCGCCGACGCGCCGGCGCTGGTCTGCAGGCCGCGCAGGCAGCCGATGCCCGCGATCAGCACCGCGAACACGAACGACTTGACGAAGCCGGCCATGAAATCCGAATAATCGACGATGCCTTCCACCTCGTGGATGAACGTCACATACGGGATCGAGAAGCTCTGCAGCGTGATGGCGCCGCCGGCGAGGCTGATGAGGTCGGCGAACAGCGTGAGCAGCGGCGTCATCAACAGCGCAGCGATGATACGCGGCGTGACGAGGAAGCGCACCGGATCGAGACCCATCGTCGTCAGCGCGTCGACCTCCTGGTTGACGGTCATCGTGCCGATCTCGGCAGCGAAGGCCGCACCCGATCGGCCGGCAAGCAGGATCGCGGTCATCAGCGGGCCGAGCTCGCGCAGCATCGCGAGGCCGATCAGGTCGGCCACGAAAATCTCGGCGCCGAAGCGGCGCATCGGAATGGCCGACTGGAACGCGAGGATCACGCCGAGCAGGAACGAGATCAGCGCGACGATCGGCAGCGCATCGGCGCCCACCCGCTCGCAGATCCGCCATACATCCTTCCAGCGTATCGATGCCGGATGCACGATCGCATAGCCCAGCGCGGCGGCGGCCTCACCGACGAAGACGATCTGCTCGCGAATGTCCTGCGCCATGCCTGCCGCGATGACGCCCACTTCGGCGATGCTTCCGCGCCGCGGCGGCGGCGGGTCCTGGTCGCGCTCGACCTCGCGAACGTCGAATTGCTGGAGCAGCGTCTCGAATGCCGGCGCGAGATTGGCGACCTGCACGTCGCCCGCCTTGCGCTGGGCGATCAGGTCGACGAGAAGGGCGATGCCGGCGCCGTCGCAGTACTCGACGTTCGCCGCATCGACGACGACGGGCTTGCCGGGCGCGGCTGCAATGGCCTCGCGCCCTTCCGCCCACACGCGGCGAATCGAGTTCGCATCGAGCCGGCCGGAAAGTGCCAGCACGCGCCGGCCGTCGGTCGTGTCGGAGATCGCGAGTGCCGCCATCACCGAATTGCGTTGGGGAACGGGCGCTCCATGGCGAAGGGCAGTTTAGCATCCGCCACCGTTGGCGAACGTGCGTTCACCCGGCCACGCACCGGCCGGCCATCATCCGCGCATCGACGCGGGTTCGCTTGCGACGTCCTCGACGAGACCCGTGAAGGCGTGCACGGCAAGCTCGGCGTCGTCGTTGGTGATCGATTCCAGCGGGTTGTGGCTGATGCCCGCATTCTGGCCGCGCACGAACAGCATCGCCTGCGGCATGATTTCATGCAGCTTCATCGCATCGTGGCCGGCGCCGCTCGGCAACCGGTGCACGGGTACGCCCAATCGCGCCACCGCGTGCTCCCAGCGCTCGCGCCACGCGACGGCGCAAGGTGCGGCACTTGCGCGCATCGTCTCCTGCAGCGCGAGCCGCACGCCGCGCCGATCGCAGATCCGCTGCATTTGCGCCAGCACGTCGGCGGCACAGTCGTCGCGGACCGCGTCGGTCGATGCCCGGATGTCGAGGCTGAAGCGACACCGTCCCGGCACGACGTTGATCGAGCCGTTCGGCACGTCGAGCATGCCGACGGTGCCGACGACGCCGGGTGTCGCGGACGCCCGCTTTTCGACGAACAGCAGCGTCTCCGCGGCGGCGGCGGCCGCGTCGCGCCGGCCATGCATCGGTGTCGTGCCGGCGTGGCTCGCCATGCCGACGATCTCGCCGGCGTAGCGAAGGCTCCCGTTGATCGACGTGACGACGCCAAGCGGCATGTCGGCGTCGGTCAGCACCGGCCCCTGCTCGATGTGCACCTCGACGAACGCGAGATAACGCCCGGGATCGCGACGAACATTCGGGATGTCGTCCACGGCCAGGTGCGCCTTCGCCATCGCTTCGCGCATCGTGATGCCGGCCGCATCGGTTTGCTCCAGCCAGCGCGCATCGAAGCGGCCGGCAAGCGCGCTCGAGCCGAGGAACGTCGCGCGGTAGCGCTGCCCTTCCTCCTCGGCGAAGCCCACCACCTCGATGCCGAACGGCAGGCGGCGGCCGGCGCGCGCAAGCTCGCGCACCGCGGCCATCGGCACCAGGATGCCAAGCCGCCCGTCGTACTTGCCGGCGTTGCGTACGGTGTCGTAGTGACTGCCGGTCAACAGCCGCTGCGCGCCGCGATCGGTGCCGTGATACACGCCGACGACGTTGCCGACGGCGTCGATCGACACGTCGTCGAAACCGCAGTCGTCGCGCATCCACGCGAGCAGCTGCGCCGCAACCGCGCGGTGCGCATCGGTGAGGTACGTCACCGTCAGCTCGCCTCGCTCCGCGTAATCGGGGTCGCTGTGCAGCGCAAGCGCCTCCGCCCAATCCCAGACGCGGTTGCCAAGCTCGGGAGCGAAGCCGAGCCTTTCGTCGAGGCGGATCTCGGCGATGCGATGGATGTTGCGCAGCGCCTCGGCGTGCTCGAAATCGCTCGGGTGGCCGAGGCGGCGCTCGAACGTCGCGAAGATCTCGGCCTTCGCAAGGCCAAGCCCGCGCGGTCCGCGTACGGCGAGGATGAAAGGAAAGCCGAACCGCGCCTCGTAATCGGCGTTGAGCCGGCCGATTCGCGCGAGCTCCTCGGCGCTGCACTGCATGAGGCCCGCCCGCCCCTGCTCGTCGGTCGATTCGCGCGTCAGCGTGGCACTCAGCATCGCCTTGCCGGCCAGCGGAGGATGCGCGCGGATCAGCGCGAGCTGCGCGTCGGCGCCGGCATCGCGAACGACGTCGACCAGCGCGCGCTTCAGCGCGGCGAGCGTCGCGAACGGGCGTGCCGCATACGCGCGCTCGACGATCCACGGCGAATGCTCGTAGATGCCGCCGAGCAGCGTGGCGAACTGCGCCGCCGTGGCGTGGTTCAACTGATCCAGCGTGGCTGTCATCATCGCTCCGGCTATGCGCCGCCGCGGAAGCACGAATAGCCCCACGGCGTCAGCTTGAACGGCAGGTGGTAGTGCTGGGCAGGATCGGCGATGCCGAAGCGGTACGTGACGACGTCGAGAAACGGCACGGCGGGCAAAACGACACCGGCGGCCCGGTAGAACGCGGCGACGTGAAGCACCGCTTCGTACGCTCCCGCCTCGAAGCGCGCAGACAGCGCGACATCGTCGACGACGCCCGTCGATGCAACTGCCGCGTCGGCCAGGCGAATACGCGCCGGCGCGAGCGCGAAAACTTCGACGCGCATGCCCGCCGCGACCAGCCCGCGCGCGACGTCGACGACGTGAATCGAGATGCCCGGCACGATGCGCCCTGCTAGCGCGCCAGTTGCCGTGACAGGCCGGCGAAGCGCTCGGCCAGCACCATCAGCAGGATCGTGACGATGATGATGACGCCGGATATGGCGGCCGTGCGAACGTCGAGATTGGTGTCGATCTGCTGCCACAGGTGGATCGGCAGCACCTCCGTGCGCTCGTCGGCGAGAAACAGCGACACCGGCACGTTGTCGAACGACGCCATGAAAGCGAGGAACGCGCCGGCACCCACACCGCGGCCGATCAGCGGCAGCGTCACGCGGCGAAAAGTGAGCGCGCGCCCGGCGCCGAGGCTCGCCGACGCGTCGAACAGTGCGGGATCGACCTGCGCCAGCGCGGCGATCGTGGTGCGCAGCACGAAAGGAACGCAGACGATGACGTGCCCGACGATCAGCAGCGGAATCGACGGGTGGAATCCCAGCAGATGGATGTAGACGAGCGCCGCGAATCCGAACGCCAGTGCGGGCAGGATCAGCGGCGACATGAACATGACATCCGCAATGCGTGCAAATCGCGATGCGCTTCGCGCAATGCCGAGCGCACCCGCCGTGCCGAGAACGACGCAGGCCAGCGTCGTCCAGACGGCGACGACCAGGCTGTTCCACGCCGCGGCCTGCATCTGGTCGGCGTCGAGCAGCGCCTTGTACCAGCGCAGCGAATAGCCCTGCGGCGGAAAGCGCAACGATTCGGTCGCCGTGAACGAGGTCAGCAGCACGATGATCGTCGGCGCGATCAGGAACACGATGGCGATGGCCGTCAGCGTGCCGAAGACGATGCGCTGCGAGCGCACGTCCCAGGTTGCGCTCTGCGTGCGCGGAGGTGGGGCCGCCACGTTCGCGGCGGGGCTAGCGAGCGTCGCCATACGCCTTGCCCGTCCGGCCGACACGATTGAGCGCGTAGATGACGATCATCACCGCGATCGTGAAGACCACCGAGATTGCGGCCGCGAACGGCCAGTTGTTCGCGCCGATCGCCTGCTGGTAGATGTGCAGCGGCATGTACACGAGCCGCGCGCCGCCGATCAGCGTTTGCGTGACGAACGCCGTGGCGCACGCGGAGAAGACGAGGATGCATCCGGCGACAAGCCCCGGCGTCGATAACGGCAGCGTGATGCGGAAGAACGTGCGCCATGCGCCGGCGCCGAGCGCCGCCGATGCGTCGCCAAGATTGCGGTCGATGCGCGACAGCGTCGCGAACAGCGGCAGCACCATCAGCGGCATCTGCACCTGCGCAAGCACGGCGATGACCCCGGTCTCGGTGAAGAGCAGCGGCACCGGCTGGTCGATGACGTGCAGCGCGCGCAGCGCGTGGTTGAGCACGCCTTCGCGGCCGAGGATCACGATCCACGCGAACGTGCGCACGACGACGCTGGTCAGGATCGGCAGCACGACCACGAAGACCAGCACGCTCTGCCAGCGGGCCGGGGCGCGCGAGCACACCCATGCGATCGGATAGCCGAAGAGCAGGCAGACGAGCGTCGCCTTGATCGCGAGCCACAGCGTCGACCACAGGATGCTCAGGTTGAACGTGTCGCCGAAGAATTTCGCGTATTGCGCGACGGAGAACGCACGCGCCTGCGCATCGGCATGCAGGCTCAGCGCGAGCAGCACGCAGAACGGCGCGACGAAGCAGACGATGAACAGCGCCGCGAGGGGCAGCGCGAGCGGCCATTCGTCACGGGTAGCGGAAGCCATCGCCTGGTTCGGCTCGCCGCCGCCGGGCGGCGAGCGCGATCGTCTAGAGCTTGATCTCGCGGTTGAACCGCTCGATCAGCGCCGTGCGCTGCGGGTTGATCTTCGTCCAGTCGAAGCCGCGAATCTTCGCGAGGTCGGCGGGCGTCTTCGCGACCGTCTGCGTGATCGCACCGGCCAGCGGCACCTTCGAATTGGTCGGAATGATGTCGTACGGCGGCTTCTCCATCTCCGACTGCATGTCGGCGGCGAGATGCGAATCGATGTACTGCACCGCGAGGTCGGGCTCGACGGCGTTCTTCACGAGGTGCAGGCTCGTGGTCCAGCCGACGAGGCCGGTGTCGGGCACGACGAACTCGACCGGCACGCCCTTCGCCTTCAGCGTCTGCACGAAGTTGAAGTTGTACGGCGCGATGTCGACCTGCTCCTGCTGCCATAGCGTCGCGTACGCGCCGAGGTTGGCCGCCACCGCACCGACGTTGGGCAGCAGCGCCCGCAGCGCCGCGAACGCGGGATCGAAGTTGGTCTCGGTGCCGCCCTTGATCCGATTGAGCTCGGCGAGGAACGCCATGCCGAGCTGGCTGTTGAGCGCCGTCAGGCCCACACGGCCCTTGTACGCGGGATTCAACAGGTCGTCGTAGGACTTCGGCGGCGTCTTGATCTTGTTCGGGTTGTAGCCGATGCCGATCACCTGCAGCGAGATCTTCGGGCCCCACTTGTCCTGGTAGACGGGAAAGAGATCCTTGAAATTGGGCGATCTGGCGGCCGGGTACTCGTCGATCAGGCCCTGCTTTGCCGCGTCGAACACCTGCGGCTCGTCGAGGATCGCGACGTCGAACGGCGGCCGTCCTCCCTTGGCCGCCTCGAGCTTCGCGATCTGCTCGGTAGCGAGCTGGATGCTCTGCGTGACGCTCGCGCCCGTGCGCTTCCTGAAATACGGCGCGAGCAGGTTGCGATGCGCCTCGTTCCACGTGCCGGGGAACGTCGCAACCACCAGCGACTTCGACTGCGCCCTGGCAAAGGGCAGCATTGCGTACAGGCCCGCGCCGGCACCGGCGGCGAGCAGTTGCCTGCGGCTTACGTGTGATCCCATGACCTTCTCCGTCGAGTTGAATGTAGCGTTGCGAAGCTTCGAGACGCCGCTACGCGGCGCGCTCGGATTGCGCGGCGAACACATTGCAGGCGTGCGGTGCAACCGGTGCGATATGCACGCGCTCGCCGGGCGACAACAGCGGCGCGCCGGCATCGCGCGGCGCGCTGATGCGAAAGGTGACGCCCGCGTCGGTGCGCGCTTCGTACATCACGTGCGGACCGAGCGGAAGCACGATCCTGATCGTTGCGCTCACCGCACCGTCGACGCGCACCGAATGCATCCGCAACTGCTCGGGGCGCACCGAAAGCACGACGCGGTCCCCCTGGCGAAGACCCGGCGCCGGTGCCGCCGTCATCAACGCGCCGCCTTCGAGCCGGACGACGCCGAGCGCCGCATCGGCGAGCTCGCCATGCAACAGGTTCGTCGTGCCGACGAACTGGTTCACGAACACGGTCCGCGGCCGGTCGTAGACGTCCGTCGGCGACGAAAGCTGCTCGACGCGGCCGCGATTCATCACCGCGATCCGATCCGCCATCGACAGCGCTTCCTCCTGGTCGTGCGTGACGAGGATGGCCGTGATGCCGTACTCGCGCTGCAGCCGCTTCACCTCGATCTGCATGTCGAGGCGCAGGTTCTTGTCGAGCGCGCCGAACGGCTCGTCGAGCAGCAGGATTTTCGGATCCACCGCGAGTGCGCGTGCGAGCGCAATGCGCTGCTGCTGGCCGCCGGAGAGCTGGCGCGGCAGGCGCTCCGCGTAGCTCTCCATGTGCACGAGCCGCAGCATGTCGGCCACACGCGACCCGATCCTGTCCTTCGCCAGGCGTCGCGCCTCGAGCCCGTACGCGACGTTCTGCGCAACCGTCATGTGCGGAAACAGCGCGTAGTTCTGGAACACGATGCCGACGCCGCGGCGCGTCGGCGCCAGGTGGTCGACCGCCTCGCCGTCGAACAACACGCGGCCTTCGCTCTGCGCGATGAAGCCGGCGATGATGCGCAGCAACGTCGACTTGCCGCAGCCGCTCGGCCCGAGCAGCGCGACGAGCTCGCCGCCCGCGATATCGAGCTCGATGCCCTCCACCGCGGTGACGTCGCCGAAACGATGCGTCACGCGCTCGAGCGTCAGCCGGTGGCCCTTCGGTGCGTCGCTCATCGGGAAAGCCCGCGGCGGCTCAGCTGCCCCGGTACGTCGAATACGCCCATGGCGAGCAGAGCAGCGGCACGTGGTAATGCGCGTTCACGTCGGCGACGGCGAAGCGGATCGGCACGCGGTCGAGGAACGGAGGATCGGCAAGGGCGACGTTCCGTGCGCGGAAATAGTCCGCCACATGGAACGTGAGCTCGAACGCGCCGCTGCGCATCGCTTCGGCCGCGAGAAGCGGTTCGTCGGTGCGCCCCTCGGCATTCGTATAGACGGTGCGAACGTGGCCCGCCGCTACCCCGTCGAGCGAAGCGAAGTCGATGCGCATGCCGGCCGCCGGCTTGCCGGACGATGTGTCGAGGACGTGCGTCGTGAGCTTTCCCATCAGCTTGTCACGCCGCCTCTCGCCGAGGCTTCTCGACATGGGCGCTGCGGCGAACGCGCGATGATTCTTGACGCCGCGGATCACTGTCCAATATATTGTTCGACTCATTCAATACGTTTCCCATATGGATCTGCGGCACCTGCGCTACTTCACGACGCTCGCGCAGGAATTGAACTTCACGCGCGCCGCGCAGCGCCTGAACGTCTCGCAGCCGCCGCTCAGCCAGCAGATCAAGGCGCTCGAAGTCGAGCTCGGAACGCTGTTGTTCCTGCGCACCAGCCGGCGGGTGGAGCTGACGGCCGCGGGCCACGTGTTCCTCGCCCATGCGAGCGCCATACTCGAGCGCGTCGACCAGGCGTGCGCCCAGGCCCGCGCGGTCGGCGGCGGTCACGTCGGCCATCTCGACATCGGCTCGAGCACGTCCCTTCTGCTCGGCCCGTTGCCGCAGCTCGTCGCCGGGTACCGGCGCGCCTTCCCCGGCGTCAACGTTGCGCTGCACGAGATGACGCCAGCGGCGCAGCTCACCGCGCTGCGCGACCGGCGCCTCGACATCAGCTTCTCGCGCACCCCGGTGCTCGACGAGCACCTGTCCGCCGAGCTTGCGTGGGAGGACCCCGTCGTCGCGGCCTTGCCCCGCGCGCACCGCCTCGCCGCGCGGCGCAAGCTCGCGCTCAAGGATCTCGCGAACGAGGAATTCGTGCTGCTGCGTCTCGATTCGTCGGCGTTCGCCGTGTATCTCAACCAGTGCTGCGTCGACGCGGGCTTCCTGCCGCGCGCATCGCAATACGTCGTCGAGTCGCAGGCGATGCCGAGCCTCGTCGCCGCGGGTCTCGGTGTGGCACTCGTCCCCGCGTCCCTTGCGCGCGTCCATCGCCAAGGCGTCGAGTACCGCGTGCTGGCGGGTGCCGCGCCACGCGCCGACGTGTACGCGCTGTCGCGGCGCGATGATCCGTCGGCAACCGTGCGCGGCTTCCTCGAAAAGGCGCGCGAAATTCTCGCCGCGCGAAAGTAGCTGCGACGCGCCGGCGGTCGCGGGCCGCCGGCCGCACCCCGGTGCCGCGTGCAGCCGTACCGCTGCGCGGTGCCGTGCACGCTGCTACCATGCCACGATGGCCATGACACTCCCGCCGCTGACCAGCCCCGACGAAGACGACGTTCCCTTCGACGAGCTCAATCCCACGCCGCGGCTCCTGATGGGTCCCGGCCCGATCAATGCGCATCCGCGGGTATTGCAGGCGCTTGCCGCGCCGATGCTCGGCCAGTTCGATCCGCAGTTCCGCACGTACATGAAGCAGACGATGAGCCTGTACCGGCGGGTATTCGAAACGCGCAACCGCTGGACGCTCGTCGTCGACGGCACCGCGCGGGCGGGGATCGAATGCGTGCTCGCTTCGGCCGTGGAGCCGGGCGAGCGCGTTCTCGTGTTGTCGTTCGGCCGTTTCGGCCAATTGATCATCGAAATCGCCCGGCGCGCGGGCGCCGACGTGCGCGTCGTCGAAACCGGATGGGGCACCGTGTTCCGTCCCGAGCAGGTCGAAGCGGCACTCGTGCGCCATTCCCCGAAGCTCGTCGCCGTGTGCCAGGGCGACACATCGACGACGATGGCGCAGCCGCTCGACGCACTCGGCGCGCTTTGCCATCGGCATGGAGCGATGCTTCAGGTCGATGCAACTGCAACGCTCGGCGGCATGCCGCTTCCGGTCGACGCATGGCAGATCGATTGCGCCACCAGCGGCTTGCAGAAGTGCCTCGCGGGTCCGTCGGGATCGGCACCGATCACGATCAGCGAGCGGATGGCCGAAGCGGTCTACCGGCGGCGCCACATCGAAGAGGGTTTGCGTGCGGCCGACTATGTGCCGGGCGAAGGTGCGCGCATCGGGTCGAACTATTTCGACCTCGCGATGCTCATCGACTACTGGAGCGACCTCGGCCTCAACCATCACACCGAAGCCACGTCGATGCTCTATGCGGCGCGCGAATGCGCGCGGTTGTTCCTGCAGGAGGGACACGAGCACGCGTTTCGCCGCCATGCGCAAGCCGGCGAGGCGCTCGCCGCCGGTGTCGAAGCGATGGGCCTGCGCATCTTCGGCGATCGCGCACACAAGATGCCGAACGTCACCGGCGTCCATGTACCCGACGGGGTCGCCGCAGATCGCGTGCGCTCGGCACTTCTCGCCGAATTCAATATCGAGATCGGGACGTCGTTCGGCCCGCTGCAGGGCAAGGTCTGGCGCATCGGGACGATGGGCTTCAACGCGCGCAAGGACGCGGTGTTGACCACGCTCGGAGCGCTCGAAGCCGTGCTCGCCGGCGAACATGTGAAGCTCCCGCGCGGCGCGGCGGTCGATGCGGCGAGAGCCGTCTATCGCGAAGATGAATGACGGGATCCACTTCCTCCTGAACGGCGAGCGCGTCGATGTCGCCGGCGTCGCCCCCCAGACGACGCTGCTCGAATACCTGCGCGACGAGCGCCGCCTGACGGGCACCAAGGAAGGCTGCGCCGAGGGTGATTGCGGCGCCTGTACGGTCATGCTCGCCGAACGCGCGGGCGGCGGACTTGCCTGGAAGCCCGTCAACGCCTGCATCCGATTGCTGCCCTCGGTCGACGGCAAGGCGGTGTTCACCGTCGAGAGCCTCGCGTCGGACGACGGCAAGCCGCACCCGGTGCAGCAGGCGCTCGTCGAATGCCACGCGTCGCAGTGCGGCTTCTGCACGCCGGGATTCGCGATGAGCCTGTTCGGCCTGTACAAGAATTGCGCACGGCCGGCGCGCGACGCCGTCGATGACGCGCTGTCCGGCAACCTCTGCCGCTGCACCGGCTACCGGCCGATCGTCGACGCCGCCATGCGCATGTACGCGCTCCCGTCCGCCGACGGCTGGCGTGGCCGCGGTGTCGCCGACGACGGGACGCGCCTCGTCGCACACGACGAAGCGCGCCTCGCGGCCGAGCTTGCGCTGCTTTCACGCAACGACACGTTCGACTACGCGCATGCGGGCCGGCGCTGGTCGGCCCCGCGCACGCTGCGCGCACTGGCCGAGGTCTGCGCGGCACGTCCGCAGGCGCGCATCGTTGCGGGCATGACCGACGTTGCGTTATGGGTCACGAAGCAGCACCGTGATCTCGACGACATCGTCTACGTCGGCGACGTCGAGGATCTGCATCGGATCCGCGAGACGGCCGCGGGCATCGACATCGGCGCGGCGGTCACGCTGACCGACGCGTGGCCCGCACTCGACGCGCTGTTCCCCGAACTGCACGAAGCGTGGCAGCGCTTCGCCTCGGTTCCGATCCGCAACAGCGCGACGCTCGTGGGCAACGTGGCGAACGGCTCGCCGATCGGCGATTCGATGCCCGCACTGCTGGCCCTCGACGCGCGCGTGCTGCTGCGAAGCGTAGCCGGCGAGCGCGAGGTGGCGCTCGACGCGTTCTACCCCGGCTACCGGCAAACCGGGCTCGCGCCCGGCGAGTTCGTCGCCGCCGTCCGGATCCCCCGACGTGTCGAAGGGCTGCTGCTGCGCGCGTACAAGATAAGCAAGCGCTACGACCAGGACATTTCCGCCGTCTTCGCGTGCTTCGCGCTCGTGCTCGACGCCGGACGCATCCGCGGCGCGCGCATCGGCTGCGGCGGCGTCGCGGCAACGCCGGTACGCGCACGCCGCACGGAAGCCGCGCTCGCCGACGCCATGTGGGATCGTGCGACCTCGGAGCGCGCCGCCGAGACCCTCACCGGGGAGTTCGCGCCGATCGACGACATGCGCGCGTCGGCCGGCTACCGCCGCACCGTCCTCGGCAACCTGCTGCGCCGCCTGTGGCTCGAATCGGCGGCGAAGACCGATGCGCCGACGCGCGTCGAGTTGCTGCTGCCGCAAATGCCATGAACGCACCGCATCCCCCGTGGGAATCGGTGAGCGGCGCCGTCGGCGTCCCCGCGCCGCACGATTCCGCGGCGCTGCACGTCGCAGGCGAAGCGCATTACACCGACGACCTCCCCGAGCCGCGCGGGACGCTCTACGCGGCCCTCGGCCTCAGCCCGCATGCGCATGGCAGCATCGAGCGGCTCGACCTCGACGCCGTCCGCAACGCGCCGGGCGTCGTGGCGGTGGTCACCGCGGCAGACTTCGCGGTCAACGACGTGGGGCCGATCGAGGCCGACGATCCGATCTTTGCGGATCGCATCGTCCAGTTCGCCGGCCAGCCGGTGTTCGGCGTTGCGGCAACGAGCGTGGGCGCCGCGCGCCGCGCAGCGAAGCTTGCACGGCTCGACATGGCGCCGCTGCCCGCGATCCTGACGATCGACGACGCGCTCGCCGCGCAATCGTACGTGCTGCCGCCGGTGCACGTGACGCGCGGCAATCCGGCCGACGCGCTCACCCGCGCGCCGCATCGGCTGACGGGCCGTGCCGCAAGCGGCGGTCAGGATCATTTCTATCTCGAAGGCCAGGTCGCGCTCGCCGTGCCGCGCGAGCATGACGGCATGCAGCTCTTCGTGTCGACGCAGCATCCGGGCGAGGTGCAGATGCTGGTCGCCCGCGCGCTCGCGCTGCGCGTCAACGATGTCGTCGTCGAGTGCCGGCGCATGGGTGGCGCGTTCGGCGGCAAGGAAACGCAGATGTCGCTTTTTGCCTGCGTTGCCGCGCTGCTCGCGCGCAGGACCGGCCGCGCCGTCAAGCTGCGCCTCGACCGCGACGACGACATGCGCGCCACCGGCAAGCGGCATGCGTTCGAATACCACTACGAGGCGGGCTTCGACGACGCGGGACGCATCCTGGCACTCGACCTGACGCTTGCGTCGCGCTGCGGCTTCTCGGCCGACTTGTCGGGTCCGGTCAACGACCGCGCCGCGTTTCACGCCGACAACGCGTACTGGCTGCCGAACGTCGCGATCCACTCTTATCGCTGCCGCACGAACACCGTGTCCGATACCGCGTTTCGCGGTTTCGGTGGTCCGCAGGGCATGTTCGCGATCGAAACCGTGATCGACGATATTGCGCGCACACTGGAGCTCGATCCGCTCGACGTGCGCAAGGCCAACCTGTACGGCACCAGCGACCGCAACGTGACGCCGTACGGGATGAGCGTCGACGACAACATCGCGCCGGCGCTGATCGACGCGCTGGAGGCACGCGCCGGCTATCGCGCGCGGCGGCGCGCAATCGCGCAATGGAACCGCGAAAGCCCGGTGATCAAGCGCGGGATCGCGCTGACGCCCGTCAAGTTCGGCATCTCGTTCACGGCGACGCACTACAACCAGGCGGGCGCGCTGATCCACGTGTACCGCGACGGCAGCGTGCTGCTCAATCACGGCGGCACCGAGATGGGCCAGGGTCTTTTCATCAAGGTGCAGCAGGTGGTCGCCCACGAGCTCGGCGTTCCGCTCGACTCGGTGCGCGTGTCCGCGTCCGACACGAGCAAGGTGCCCAATGCGTCGCCGACGGCGGCCTCGTCGGGCAGCGACATGAACGGCATGGCGGCGCGCGCCGCCGCGCGCAAGCTGCGCGAGCGGCTCGCTGCCTTCGCCGCAAGCGAAAGCGGTGTCGCGGTCGAGCACGTGCAATTCGCCGGAGGCGTCGTCGTCGCCGGCAGCGAACAAACGACCTTCGCCGAGCTCGTCGACAAGGCGTACCACGCCCGCATTCCGCTGTCGGCGACCGGCTTCTACGCGACACCGAAGATTCATTACGACCGCCGCACGCTCTCCGGACGGCCGTTCTACTATTTCGCCTACGGCGCCGCCGTGAGCGAGGTCGCGATCGACACGTTGACAGGCGAGCACCGGCTTTGCGCGGTGGACATCCTGCACGACGTCGGCGTCTCGCTCAACCCGGCGATCGATCGCGGGCAGATCGAAGGCGGGTTCATCCAGGGTTACGGCTGGCTCACGATGGAAGAGCTTTGCTGGAACGCGCGCGGCGAGCTCACGACGCACGCGCCTTCCACGTACAAGATTCCAACGTCACGCGACGTCCCCACACACTTCGACATCGCGCTCTTCGGCGAACCGAACCGCGAGGAGACGATCCATCGCTCGAAGGCCGTCGGCGAGCCGCCGCTGATGCTGGCGCTGTCGGCGTACCACGCGCTGCGCGATGCGATCGCGAGCGTCGCCGGCCATCGCCTCGTGCCGCGGCTGGACGCACCGGCAACGCCCGAGCGCGTGCTCGCCGCGATCGATGACGTGCTGACGCGTGATCACGCGCCGGCGCATGCGTCACCCGGTCGATGATGGACGCCAGCACGCTGCCATGGCTCGACGCGCTGGCCGCCACGCTGGCGCGCGAGCGCGAGGCGGTGCTGGTCGTCGTCGCGTCCGCGAAGGGCTCGACGCCGCGGGAAACCGGGGCGGCGATGGTCGTCTCGCGCGACGCCTGTGCCGGATCGATCGGTGGCGGACACCTCGAATTCGAAGCAACGCGCATTGCGCGCGCCACGTTGGCCGATCCGGCGCAAGCGGGCACCTGGCTCGTGCGCTTTCCGCTTGCCGCGCGCCTCGGCCAATGCTGCGGCGGCGTCGCATCGCTCGCGTTTTCCCGGCTCGACGGCAACGCGAATGCGTGGCTCGACCCCGCGATCGCTTGTGCGCGTGCGGGCCTGCCCTTTGCCATCGTGACGCGCGTCGGCGTCGCGCCGGCGTCCGAGCGCCGGCTGGTCGTGACGCGCGACGATGTTCGCGGCAGCCTCGGCAACGTGGCGCTCGATTCGGGCGCAATCGGGCTTGCACGCGCCCGTCTCGCCGCCGCGAGCACCGGCGCCGCGATCGTTCGCTTCGCCGGCGACGACGACGCGCCGCTGCTGATCCAGGTCGAGCGCTGCGACGCCTTCCCGGTGCTGCTGTTCGGGAACGGCCACGTCGGCCGTGCGCTGGTGCGTGTGCTCGGCGTGGTTCCCGCGCAGGTTCGCTGGATCGACGCACGCGCCGGCGACTTTGCGCAGAGCGTGCCGGGCAACGTCGAGGTCGTCGTGACCGATGCTCCGGAAGACGAGCTCGCGGACGCGCCGCACGGCGCGTTCGTCGTCGTGACCACGCACAGTCACGCGCTCGATTTCGCGCTGATCGAAGCGGCGCTCGCGCGCGACGACTGGCGCTACCTCGGCCTGATCGGCTCGAAGTCGAAGCGCGCGCAGTTCGAGCGGCGGCTTGCCGCGCGCGGATTCGGCGACAACGCATTCGCTCGCATACGTTGCCCGATCGGCACCGAGATCGCGATTCACGCGAAGCATCCGGGGGCGATCGCGATCGCCATCGCCGCCGAGCTGCTCGTCGTGCACGAGGCCGCGGTCCGGCGGGCCGGCACCCCGCGCGAATTTGAACTGGTCCACAAGGGCTGAGCGCGGGGTTGCGCTAGACGCGCGTTGCAATTCCTGCAACGCAAAAATTTTGTCGCTGTACGCCGACGGTGGGGGAATCCTCCGCGCACCGGCGCGTCAAACGATCATCAGGCAACCGGAGGTGATGTCATGAAGGAAAAGCGTTGGCAGGACTGGCTCAATCTGCTGCTCGGCATCTGGCTGTTCATTTCGCCATGGGTGATCGGCTTCGTCGGCACCGAATCCGGCGCATCGTGGAACGCGTGGATTCTCGGCGTGGCTATCGTCGTGTTCTCGGCCATCGCCGTTTCGATGCCGCAGGCCTGGGAAGAGGTGATCAACATTCTCCTCGGCATCTGGATGGTGATCTCGTCGTGGGTCATCGGGGTCGCGAGCCGTGCCGCCGAAACGAACGCCGTGATCGTCGGGCTGCTCGTCATCCTGTTCGCCGCATGGGCGATGGCGATGAATCGCGACTGGCGTCGCAACGAGTCGATTGCTCCGTAGCGTAGCGGCGCGGGGCACCACGCGGCTCGACGCCGAGCCGGCAAAACAGGCACGGGCGGATGGCGCAATCTCGCGCCATCCGCTTCGCCGTGCCTTCTGCGGAGCGATGACATGCTGCACAACGTGAAGGAACTCTCGGGCCTCGCCGTGGGCGCGCGCGACGGCGAGCTCGGCAAGGTGAAGGACGCCTACTTCGACGACCAGCGCTGGGCCATACGCCATCTTGTCGTCGATACCGGCGGCTGGCTCAACGCGCGCAAGGTCCTGGTTTCACCGCGTTCGGTGCGCGGCGTCGACTGGCGCGGCGAGGTCGTCAACGTCGACCTCACGAAACAGCAGGTGAAGGACAGTCCCGGCATCGACACCGACCGGCCCGTGTCGCGGCAGCACGAAATCGATTACTACCGCTACTTCGGCTACCCCAATTACTGGGAAGGCTCGAACCTGTGGGGCATCACGATGCTGCCGTATCCGTGGGTCGGCGCGTCGCCCGATCCGCTGGTCGCAGCGTCACAGCCGGTCGACTCCACCGTGGCGCGCGAGCTGCAGGGACGCGTCGACGAGGAAATCGACCGGGCCGACGTGCACCTGCGCAGTTGCGACGAGGTCATCGGCTACGACATTCTCGCCACCGATGGCTCGATCGGCGAGGTCGACGATTTCGTGTTCGACGACCACGACTGGGCGATACGCGATCTCGTCGTCGACACGCGCAAGTGGCTGCCCGGGAAGCACGTGCTCCTGGCGCCCGAACAGATCGATCGCGTGAGCTGGGAGGATCGCGAGGTGTACGTGAGGCTGACGCGCGACGAGGTCAGGAACGCACCGGAATACGAGCCGGAGGCCACGTCCACCGATATGGGGCTCGAGCGGGGCATGGGCGCGGCACCGCTGCCGTGACGTGAGAGGGGTGGCGGCGCTGCGCGGCCACCCGTTCCGCCGCCGCATTTCGCAAAGGAGCCGCCGTCCCGGATAATCCGCGGCATGGCAGACTCCCCGGCTGTCCCGCGCCTCGCGCTGCGCGGTATCACCAAGCGCTATCCCGGCGTGCTGGCCAACGATCGGGTCGACCTCGACGTGCTGCCGGGCGAGATCCACGCCGTCCTCGGAGAGAACGGCGCGGGCAAGTCGACGCTGATGAAGATCATCTACGGCATCGCGGAGCCCGATGCCGGCGAGATCCGCTGGGAAGGTGAAGCGCTGCACGTCGCGAACCCCGCCCGTGCGCGCAAGCTCGGCATCGGCATGGTGTTCCAGCATTTCTCGCTGTTCGAGACGCTGACCGTTGCCGACAACATCCGGCTTGCGCTCGAGCGTGCGCAGACGCGCCAGCTCAGGCAGCGCATCCGCGACGTCTCGTCGCGGTATGGCCTTCCGCTCCAGCCGGCGCGTCGCATCCACACCATGTCGGTGGGCGAGCGGCAGCGCGTGGAGATCGTGCGCTGCCTGCTGCAGAAGCCGCGGCTCCTGATCATGGACGAGCCGACGTCGGTGCTGACGCCGCAGGCGGCGCTGCGCCTGTTCGACACGCTGCGCACGCTTGCGAGCGAGGGTTGCAGCATCCTCTACATCAGCCACAAGCTCGACGAGATCCGCACGCTTTGCCACCGCGCGACGGTGCTTCGCGCCGGCCGGGTCACGGGTCAATGCGATCCGCGCCGCGAAACGACGGCGTCGCTCGCGCGGATGATGATCGGCGGCGAGCTGCCGCACACCGTGCACCGCGCAGCGCGCGTGGGCGCGCCGGCGCTTTGCGTGCGTGCCCTCGACGTTGCTCCCGACGACCCGTTCGGCACGCGGCTCGCCGGCCTTTCATTCGACGTGTGCGAAGGCGAAATCGTCGGCATCGCCGGCGTATCCGGCAACGGCCAGAAGGAATTGCTGGCGGCACTGTCCGGTGAGCGCACGCTCGCACGCGCCGACGCGATCACGCTCTGCGGCGAGCCGGTCGCGTCGCTCGACGCATTCGCGCGCCGCCGGCGTGGCCTCGCGTTCATCCCCGAGGATCGGCTGGGTCGCGGCGCCGTGCCGGAAATGACGCTCGCCGACAACGCGCTGCTGACCGCGCGCGATCATGGCCACGTCGCACGCGGCTTCATCCGCACGCGCCGCGTCTTGGCGTTCGCGCGGCAGACGATCGCTGCGTTCGGCGTCAAGGCGAGCGGCCCCGAAGCGATCGCTCGCAGCCTTTCGGGCGGCAACCTGCAGAAATTCATCGTCGGCCGCGAAATCGGCCAGCGGCCGAAGGTTCTCATCGCGGCACAGCCGACGTGGGGTGTCGACGTCGGCGCGTCGGCGCAGATTCGCCAGGCGCTGCTCGACCTGCGCGAGCGCGGCGTGGCCGTGCTCGTCGTCTCGGAGGAGCTCGACGAGCTGATCGAGATCTGTGACCGGCTTGCGGTGATCGCGCACGGCCGCCTGTCGCCGGCAAAACCGGTGCGCGAGACGAGCGCCGAAGAGATCGGCGTGCTGATGGCGGGTGCGACAGCGCATGAGACGGCCGCAGCCGAGGCGTTGGCGCAATGAAGCTCCGACTCGAAGCGCGGCCCGAGCCGTCGCGCCTCGCGCTGTGGAGCGCGCCGCTTCTCGCCACCGCTGCGACGCTTTGCGTCGGCTTCATCGTGTTCACCGCGCTCGGGAGGAATCCGGTCGCTGCATTCGACGCGTTCTTCATCGCTCCGGTTGCCACGCGCTATGGCATCGCGGAGCTGCTGTTGAAGGCGAGCCCGCTGATGCTGATCGGCACCGGCCTTGCGATCGGTTATCGCGCGAACGTGTGGAACATCGGCGCCGAGGGCCAGCTGACGCTCGGCGCGCTCGCCGGCGGCGGCATCGCGCTCGCGGTCGGCGAAGCCGACGTGCCGTCAGCACTCCTGCTGCCCGCGATGTTCATTGCGGGCGCGCTCGCCGGCATGCTGTGGGCCGCCATCCCGGCGTTGCTGCGCACCCGCTGCAACGCGAACGAGATCCTCACGTCGCTGATGCTCGTCTATGTCGCGACGCTGCTTTTGTCGTGGCTCGTCCACGGGCCGTGGCGCGATCCCGAGGGCTACAACTTCCCGCAGTCGAAGATCTTCGCGGCCAATGCGCTGCTGCCGATCCTGCTGCCCGAGACGCGACTCAACGCGGGGTTCGTGCTCGCACTCGCCGTCGTCGCGTTGGCGTGGCTGTTCGTGCGCCGCCACATCGTCGGGTTCGAGATGCGCGTCGCCGGCCTGTCACCCGGCGCCGCGAACTACGCCGGCATCTCGTGGCGGCGCAACATCTGGCTCGGCATGCTCGCCGGCGGCGCGTGCGCGGGCCTCGCCGGCGTCGGTGAAGCGGCGGGACCGATCGGCCAGCTGCTGCCGTCCATGTCGCCCGGCTACGGCTTTGCCGCAATCATCGTGGCGTTCGTCGGCCGCCTGCATCCGGCCGGCATCGCGCTCGCCAGCCTGCTGATGTCGCTTTTGTATCTGGGCGGCGAATCGGCGCAGGTCAACCTGGCGCTGCCCTCCGCGGTGACCGGGCTGTTCGAGGGCACGCTGCTGTTTTTCCTGCTCGCGGCCGACGTGCTCGTCAATTATCGGCCGCGTATCGTGGCGGCGGCAGCCTGAGTGAACGAGATCGCGCAGATCGTCGTGCTGACGCTCGCCGCCGGCACGCCGCTCGTGTTCGCCGCGCTCGGCGAGCTCGTCGTGGAGAAATCCGGCGTGCTCAATCTCGGTGTCGAGGGCATGATGCTCGTGGGCGCCATCGCCTCGTTCATCGTCGCGGCAAAGACCGGCGCGCCGTGGCTCGGCGTCGGCGCCGGTGCGCTGGCCGGCGCGTTGCTGTCGCTGATCTTCGGCGTCCTCGCGTTGACGCTGCGTGCGAACCAGGTGGCGGCGGGACTCGCGCTGTCGCTGTTCGGCATCGGCCTGTCCGCGTTCGTCGGACGTCCGTACATGAGCGTCGTGATCGAGGGCATCAAGCCGATCGTGGTGCCGGGCCTCACGACGCTGCCGGTCTTCGGCAAGCTCGTCTTCGGCCACAACCCGCTCGTCTACGCGTCGATCGCGCTGTTCGCCGCGGTCCAGATCTTCCTGCGCCGCACACGGGCGGGGCTCGTGTTGCGTGCGGTCGGCGAATCGCCGCAATCGGCGCACGCAATCGGCTATCCGGTGCTTGCGATCCGTTATGCCGCGGTGCTGTTCGGCGGCGCCTGCGCCGGCCTCGCCGGTGCATTTCTCGCCGTCGCATACACGCCGTCGTGGGTGGAAGGCATGACCGCGGGCCGCGGCTGGATCGCCCTCGCGCTGGTCGTGTTCGCGACGTGGAAGCCGTGGCGCGTGATGATCGGCGCCTACCTCTTCGGAAGCGTCACGCTGGCGCAATTCCAGGCGCAGGCGGCCGGCGTGGCGGTGCCGGCGCAGTTGCTCGCGATGCTGCCGTACGTCGCAACGGTGGTCGTGCTCGCGATCATTTCGCGTGATGCGGCGATGATTCGCCTGAATGCGCCGGCGTCGCTCGGCAAGCCTTACCATCCGGAGTGATCGCCGCGGCTGATCCGAAAGCCGCGTCCCTCGGCGTACAATCCGGGCCCATTCCGCGCCCTCGCCCAAGGAGTCCCCGATGTCCCGCATCAGCCGCAGAACGGTGCTCGCAACCCTTGCCGCCGGTCCGATCGCATTCGCGCTGCCCGTTCGCGGCCAGTCGAATGCACCGCTCAAGATCGGCTTCATCTACGTAAGCCCGATCGGCGACGCCGGCTGGACGCATCAGCACGACATCGCGCGGCTCCAGATGGAGAAGAACCTCGCGCCGCGCGTGACGACCAAGTACATCGAGAACGTGCCCGAAGGGGCCGACGCCGAGCGCGTCATCCGCGAGCTAGCGCAATCGGGGCACAAGCTGATCTTCACGACGTCGTTCGGCTACATGAACCCGACGATCAAGGTTGCGCAGCAGTTCCCCAGCACGTTCTTCGAGCATGCGACCGGTTACAAGACGGCGAAGAACGTCGGCACGTACAACGCGCGCTTCTACGAGGGCCGCTACCTGGCCGGGATCGTCGCGGGCCGGATGACGAAGACGAACGTCGCCGGCTATGTCGCGGCCTTCCCCATTCCCGAGGTTGTGATGGGCATCAACGCCTTTACGCGCGGGATGCGCAGCGTCAATCCGAAGGCGGAGACGAAGGTCGTGTGGATCAGCACGTGGTTCGATCCGGGCCGCGAGAGCGAAGCGGCGAACACGCTCGTCGCGCAGGACGCCGACGTGCTGACCCATCACACCGATTCAACCGCGGTCGTGCAGGCCGCCGAAGCGAAGAAGGTGTATGCGGTGGCCTATCACTCGGACATGTCGAAGTACGGCCCGAACGCGCAGATCACCGCGGTGACGCACGTCTGGGACCGCTACTACACCGAGCGCGCGCAGGCGGTGCTCGACGGGAAGTGGAAGCCCGATCACGTGTGGGGCGGCATCAAGGAAGGCATGATCGCGATGGGACCGTTCGGGAAGACCGTGCCGAACGACGTGCGCGAGATGATGAAGAAGGCGGAAGCGGGCATCGCCACGGGACAGCTCCATCCGTTCACCGGTCCGATGAAGGACAACGAGGGCAAGGAGCGTCTCGCCGCGGAAAAGACGATCACCGACGACGCGCTGTCGAAGATGGACTACTACGTCGAAGGCGTGCAGGGCAAGCTGCCGGCGAACAAGTAGCACGGCAGGCAAGGCGTGCCGGCCCCGACGTCGCGCGGCTACGGCCGGGTTGCGAAGACGTTCCACTGGCTGGTGTTCGCGCTCGTCTTCGCACAGTATGTCGTCGCGCTCGCGATGCCGGACATCGGGCGGGGAACGGAGCCCGGCACGCTCATCAACCTGCACATGTCGCTCGGCGCGACGATCCTGCTCGTCATCGTCGTGCGCTGGCTGTGGCGCATCGGTCATCCCGTGCCGCTTTCGACCGCGGGCCCGCGCTGGGAACGCGACGTTGCGCGCATCACGCACGCGCTGCTTTATCTGCTTCTGGCCGTGAACCCGATCCTCGGCTGGATGAATGCGTCGGCACGCGACTGGAAGATAACGATCTACGGCATCGTCACGCTCCCGCATCTGGTGGCGCCGCGCGCGCGGATCGGCATGGTCGCCGGCGACGTGCACACGTTCCTCGCCTGGACGCTGCTCGTGCTCATCGGGCTGCATGTGGCGGCGGCGCTCTATCATTACCTCCTGCGCCGCGACGGCGTGCTGCAAACGATGCTGCCCGGCGCGAAAGTTTGACGCTGCAACCGCCCTTCGGGCCCGGCACTCGCGAGCGCCGAACGTGTCGAACCGGCGTCGACCCACGCTTGCCACGCCGGATGAACCTGCCTGCCTCATGCCGCACCTCGGCGCGCTGATCGCGCTCGCCCTCGGGCTGCATGCCGGTTCGGCGCTTGCCGACCTGTGGGCCTATGTCGACGAGAACGGCCGCTCGCATGTCGCGAACCGGCAGATCGACCCGCGCTACAAGCTCTTCTACAAGGGCGAGACGACGCTCGACGTCCCGGCCGCACCTGCGCCGGACGCGACGCTTGCGACCGATCCCGCGCGCCTGCACCGCTTTGCGTCGCTGATCGACAGCAGCGCGCGCTCGACGGGCCTCGATCCCGCGCTCGTCCAGGCCGTGGTGGCGGTCGAGTCGGCGTTCGACCCGCATGCGCTGTCCGGCAAAGGCGCGATCGGCTTGATGCAGGTCCTTCCCGTCACCGGCGAGCGCTACGGGATCCGGGGCGATACCCGGCGGTCGGCGTCGGAAAAGCTGTTCGATCCGGCCACCAATCTTCGCGTCGGCACGCGGTACCTCCGCGATCTCCTTGCGCGCTTCGAGAACGACCTGTCGCTCGCGCTCGCCGCCTACAATGCCGGCGAAGGCGCGGTGGCCACGCACGACAACGCGGTGCCGCCGTTCGCCGAGACACGCGACTACGTGCGCCGCGTCACGCAGGTCTACGCGCTTTACCGGCCGGCGTCTTCGCGTCCGTCACCTGTGGTGCGCCTCATCCACCGCGACAAAGCGCCGCCGCGGTGACCGCGGTACACGTCACGGCGACGCACCCAGGTATCTGCGCAACGGCTCCCAGTACATCCTGTGCCAGCCTTGCGCAAGATGCGCCGCTTCGTTATCGGGGAATCCCGCCTGGTCGAACACGAGCGCGGTGCTTCCGCTCTGCCCCGTGAGCTCGAAGCGTACGATCGAGTAGACGCCGGGCGTCCAGCTTGCCGCGCGCCACGCCTGCACGACACGCCGGCCGGGGTCGAGCTCGACATTGCGTCCGACGACATGTCCGCCAAAGCCCGAGAACGCGCCGCCCGCTTCCGGCTGGATGTCGGCGGGCGCACCGGTGAACGCGGCGAACTCGCGCGCATCCGTGAGCGCGGAATAGACGCGCGCAGGACTCGCGTCGAAACGGATTTCCTCGTGGATCGCTTGCGCCATCGTGACCTCCGCTGGAAAAGGCCGTGCCGCGCTCGGCGCGTGGCTTGCGCATCGCGCGACATTTAACTAACCTGTTAAGCGTATCGATTCTGGTCCGCACAAGCAATGCTGTCAACCACTGCGAACGCGCGCGCGCAGGAACGCCTCGACCGCGTCTTCGCGGCGCTTTCCGACCGCACCCGTCGCGCGCTGTTTCTGCGCCTTTCACGAGGACCCGCCATCGTGACGGAGCTCGCGGCACCGTTCCGCATGTCGCTGCCGGCGATCTCGCGTCACTTGCGGGTGCTGCAGGATGCCGGGCTGATCGTGCGGCACATCGAAGGCCGGACGCATCGCTGCTCGCTTGCCCTCGCGCCGTTGCGCGAAGTCGACGCATGGCTCGCGCATTACCGGCCGTTCTGGGAGGAAACGCTCGATGCGCTCGCCGATTACGCCGAACGGCAAGCGCCGGCACCCCGTCATCCGCGCAAGACGCGCGGCCGATGACGTCCCTTCCCGACGCGAGCGATGCGACACTCGTCGTCAGCCGCATCGTCCATCGCGATGCCGCGTCGCTGTTCGAGATGTGGACCACGCCCGCGCATCTCGTCCGCTGGTGGGGACCGCGCGGTGTCACATGCATCGCGGCGGAAGTCGATCTTCGCACCGGCGGCCGATACCGGATCGGCAACCGGCTCCCGGGAAATCGCAGCGTCTGGATCACCGGCGAATTCGAGCGTATCGATGCGCCGCGGCTGCTCGTCTACACGTGGCGCATCGAAGCAAACGAGCGAACGAACGACGAGCGCGTCACCGTCCGGTTCGACGCCGTCGACGGGGGAACCCGCGTGCAGGTGCAGCACGCGCGAATCAACGACGCGGCGGCGCGTCGATCGCATGCGAGCGGCTGGGAAGGCTGCCTCGACGGCCTCGCCCGCTACGCCGAGGCTGGCAACGCACGCGAGGTGAGCGGGAATGGAACCGGGCGCCGCTAAGCCGACGTCGCGAGCGAATAACCGGCCTTGACGAGCGGCAGCGCGCGCACACGCTTGCCGGTGGCCGCGGCGAGTGCATTGACCAGCGCCGGGGCGACCGAAACCATGGGCGGCTCGCCCATGCCGCCCCAGAAGCCGCCGCTCGGGACCAGCAGCGCCTCGATCGGCGGCGCATCGCGAAGATGGAGCATCCGATAGTCGTTGAAGTTGCGCTCGTTCACGCGCCCGCCGGTCAGCGTGATGTCGCCGTACACGATTGCCGACAGCGCGAAGATCACCGCGCCTTCGATCTGCGCGCGGGCCGCGTCGACGTCGACGACGTGTCCCGGATCGACGCCGATCACCACGCGCGAGAGCGTAATGCGGTTGCGCTCGTCGACAGCGAGCTCGACCACACCCGCCGTATAGCTGCCGTACGCGTCGGCCACCGCGATGCCGCGATGCAGTCCCTTGGGCAACGGCGTTCCCCATCCGGCGGCCTTTGCAACGGTGTCGAGAATCGCGAGATCGCGCTTCGCGTGCTCGCCGTCGAGCAACGTGCGGCGGAACGCATACGGGTCCTGTCCGGCCGCGCCCGCCATTTCGTCGACGAAGCACTCGCGGAAGAACGGATTCTGCGAGTGATACACCGAGCGCCAGTAGCCGACCGGAACGTGCGTGTTGCGAAGCGAGAAGTCGACCTGCTGGTTCGCGACAGCGTACGGTGAATCGACGAAGCTGCCGCATGCCTGCATGTCGACGCCGCCCTTCATCCGCGCAGGCGCCATCGACGCGGTGATCGACGAGCACGCGATCTTCGTCTGCCAGCCGGTCACGCGGCCCGACGCATCGAGACTCGCCTTCATCCGCGTGAGGCTGATCGGCCGATAGTAATCGTGCTGCATGTCCTCTTCACGCGACCACAGCGTCTTGACCGGCGTTCCCGGCATCGCCTTCGCGACGGCGACACCGTACCTGACGTAGTCCTGGAATGCCCCGCGGCGACCGAAGCCGCCGCCCACTTGCGTCTTGGTGAACGACACGCTCGAAACGGGCACGCCGCCGGCCTCGGCCGCAGCCATCGCCGCCGCCTCGCCGCTTTGCGTCGGCGCCCACACTTTCAGCCGCGCGCCGGCGCCGTCTTCGTGGAACCATGCGGTGCAGTTCTGCGGCTCCATCGTTGCGTGATTGAGGTACGGCGTGAAGTACTCGGCCTCGACGATCTTCGCGGCCTGCGCGAACGCGGCCGCGACGTCGCCGTCCTTGCGCGCCGAGGGTGCCCCGGCATCGGCCTGCCCGGCCTTCAGGTAGTCGAGGATCGTCGCGCTCGATTCGGCGCCCTTGCCGGCGTCGTTCCACACGATCTTCAACGCCTTTACCGCCTCGTTGGCGCGCCACCAGCTGTCGGCGACGACGGCGACCGCATCGGGCAGTTGCACGACGCGCTTGACGCCGCGCATCTTCTGCGCGGCCGACGCATCGACCGACTTCACGCTGCCGCCGAACACCGGGCACTGCGCAAGCGACGCGTACAGCATGCCGGGCAGCGCGACGTCGATGCCGTAGACGGGCTTGCCGCGCACCTTGTCGGGGAGGTCGAAGCGCGCCACTTGTGCTTTGCCGATCAGCGTCCAGTCGCCGGGCGCCTTGAGCTTCACGTCGTTCGGCACGTCGAGCCTCGCCGCGGCGGCGGCGACCTTGCCGAACGTCGTGTGCCGGCCGGACGGAACATGGGTGATCACGCTCTTCGCCGCACGGCATTCGTCCTTCGAAACGCCGAGATCGGTTGCGGCGGCAGCGAGCAGCATTTCGCGCGCGGTTGCGCCGGCCTTGCGCAGGTATTCCTGCGATTCGCGGATCGACCGGCTGCCGCCGGTGGACATGCTGCCCCAGGGGCGATTGCGCGCCAGGCTTTCGGACACCGACGCGAACTCGATCGAGACCTTCGACCAGTCGCATTCGAGCTCCTCGGCGACGAGCATCGGCAGGCCCGTCGAGCTGCCCTGGCCCATCTCCGATCGCGCGATGCGGATCACGACGCGATCGTCGGGATGGATGACGATCCACGCATTGACCTCGGCCGGTTGCGCCGGCGTGTCGGCGCGCAAGGATGCGGGCGCGACCAGCTCGAGGCACAGCGCACCGCCGGCGACGGCGGAAACCTGCAGGAAGGCACGACGCGAGCGATCGAACGCATGCATGGCCGGCTCTCAGGCTTTCGAGATCAGCAGCTTCGCCGCCGCATGTATGGCGGGACGCACGCGCGCATACGTGCTGCAGCGACAGATGTTCGTGATGGCCGCGTCGATTTCGTCGTCGGTGGGGTGCGGCTTTGCGGCGAGCAGCGACGCCACTGCCATGATCATGCCCGGCTGGCAGTACCCGCATTGCGGTACCTGCAGGTCGAGCCACGCCTGCTGCACCGGGTGCAGCGCGGCGCGCGAAGCGAGGCCTTCGATTGTCGTGATCGGCTTGCCCGCGACGGCCGACACCGGCACCGAGCAGGAGCGCATTGCGCGACCCTCGACGTGCACGGTGCATGCGCCGCAGAGCCCGGCGCCGCAACCGAACTTGGTGCCCGGAAGGCGCAGTTCGTCGCGCAGCACCCACAGAAGCGGCATCTGCGGCTCGACGTCGACCGCGTGGCGCGTTCCGTTCACCTCGAGCTCGATCATGCCGCCTCCGATCCGCGTTCGACCCTCTCTGGCGAACGGCGATTATTCGCCTGCGACCACCGGGCGGCAAGTGCGTTCCGAGACCGACGGGTGCATCAGCCGAACGGCGCACCCAGCAGCGCGAGCGCGCGCTCGAAGTTGCGCCCGTACGGCGGTGCAAGCAGACGGGTGGCCGTGAGCCGCGACTGGACGAACACGGGTTTCAGATGCGAGAAGCGGGCGAATCCGTGCTCGCCATGATAGGCACCCGTCCCCGACGCGCCGACACCGCCGAACGGCAGGCCGGGATGGGCAAAGTGCCACAGCGTATCGTTGAGCGTCACGCCACCCGCGTGTGTTTCGCGCAGCACGCGCTCGCGGTGCACGGTGCGGCTGCCGAACCAGTACAGCGCGAGCGGATGCGGCCGCGCGTTGATCCTTGCGATGGCGTCGTCGAGCGTCGAGTACGTCTCGACCGGAAGAAGCGGTCCGAGGATCTCCTCGCGCATGATCGCCATGTCGTTGCTGACGTCGAGCACGAGCGCGGGCGGCAGCCGGCGCGGCAGCTCTGCGTCGCCGGACGGCGCATCGGCAAGTGCTACGAGCCGTGCACCGCGCGTGCGGGCGTCTTCGAGGAGTCCGATCAGTCGCGCGTAATGGCGCGTGTCGATGATCGACGAGTAATCGGCATTGCGTACGGCTGCGGGATAGAGCCGGCGCACCGCCGCCTGCATCGCGCGGACGAATTCGGCGACCCGCGGCTTCGGCACCAGCGCGTAGTCGGGCGCCATGCACGTCTGGCCCGCATTGAACAGTTTCCCCAGCGCAAGCCGCGGCGCAGCCACCGCGAAATCGGCGTCGCCATCGAGCAGCGCCGGCGACTTGCCGCCGAGCTCGAGCGTCACCGGGGTGAGATTCTCCGCCGCCGCCGCGGCAACGCGGCGCGCCGCGTCGGCCGATCCGGTGAAGCACAGATGATCGAACGGCAATGCCGAGAACATGCTGGCGACGGCCGCGTTGCCTTCGATCACCGTGAGCTCGTCTTCGCGGAAATAAGCGGCAACGAGCTCCGCGAGCAGCGCCGATGTCGCCGGCGTACGTTCCGACGGCTTCAGCATGACGCGGCTGCCGGCCGCGAGTGCGGCTACGGCCGGCGCGAGCACGAGTTGCACCGGGTAACTCCATGCACCGATCACGCCGACGACGCCGAGCGGTTGCGCGACGATGCGCGCCGCTGCGGGCAGCAGATGCAGCGGCACGCGCGCGCGCCGCGGCTTCATCCAGCGCGCGAGATTGCGCATCGCATGCCGGGCCTCGCCCGCCACGAAGGCGATCTCGGCCAGCCGCGTCTCGTGTGCTGCGCGGTGGCCGAAGTCGCGATCGACGGCGGCGACCCACTCGCGCTCATGGCGCGTCAGCATCTGCAGCAGACGTTCAAGCCGCTCGCAGCGGGTGCCCAGCCCGGGGTAACGGTCGGCGTCGAACGCCCGGCGCTGCAAATGCAGGATGCGCACCAGCGATTGCATGCATTCGGCGATGGCCATGTCGACCGGCGCGTTCATCGTCCTGCATTCCAGGGGGCCTCGAAAATAGGCAGCGACGCGTCGCGAAAGTGCGCGACCAAACGGACGACGTTCCTGTCGGTGCGGCGCCGACACGGTTGGGGGAACATCGGTGCTGTCGCATAATGCCGCTCGCACAATGCACCTGCGCCCTCCTGAAGCCGTCATTTCCGGGAACAACAACATGACTCGATGTCTCCGCCCGTTTGCGATCGCCGTCGCGGCGGTGCTCGCACTCGCCGTGAATGCGGTGCACGCGCAACCGCTTTCGAAGATCGTGTTCTCGACCGACTGGCTCGCTCAGGCGGAGCACGGCGGCTTCTACCAGGCGCTCGCGGAGGGCACCTACCGCAAATACGGCCTCGACGTGGACCTCCGCATGGGCGGTCCGCAGGTCAACGGCCTGCAACTGCTCGCTGCCGGCCGGCTCGACATCGCCATGGCCGACGCGCTGCAGGTGATGTCGGCCGTCGAGCAGCGCGTTCCCGTCGTCGCGATCGCAGCGACGTTCCAGAAGAACCCCACGGTCGTCATCGCCCATCCCGGCGTTGCTCGTCTCGAGGATCTCAAGGGCAAGCCGATCGCGATCGGCGCGGCGAGCAACACGACCTTCTGGCCGTGGTTGCGGCAGAAATACGGCTTCACCGACGATCAGAAACGCCCGTACGGCTTTTCGGTGCAGCCGTTCCTGGCCGATCCGGCGTTGTCGCAGCAGGGCTTCGCCACGTCCGAGCCGTTCACGATCGAAAAGGCCGGCGTGCGCCCGACGGTGTTCCTGCTCGCGGACCACGGCTACCCGCCCTATTCGGAGGTACTCGCCGTGACTCGCAAGACGCTTGCCGGGCGGCGCGACGCGCTCGAGCGATTCATTCGCGCGTCCGCGGAAGGATGGAAGAGCTATCTCGCCAATCCCGCGCCCGGCAACGCGCTGATCAAGCGCGCGAATCCGCAGATGAGCGACGAGCTTCTCGCGTACGGGGTGCAGAAGATGCGCGAATACATGATCGTCACCGGTGGTGACGCACGGACATCGGGACTGCTGACGATGACGGCCGCGCGCTGGCAATCCACGGCCGATTTCCTGCGCGAGGCGGGCCTGGCCAAACCCGGCGTCGATTATTCCCGCGCGTACACGCTCGGGCTCGTCAAGGCCGTGCACGTACTGCCGTAGGATGAAACATCGGTCCACGCTCGCTGCGCCCGCTGCCCCCCGGGGGGTGCGTCAGTCGCTCGGGGCGGCCCTTCTCCACTGATCGTGGCGCAGGACGGTGCAAGCGATGCGGTGACTGCGCCGGTGATCGTCGCGCTGCGCGGCGTCGCGAAGACGTACGACACCGGCACGCAGGCGCTCGACCGCGTCGACCTCGACATCCAGGGTGGCGCGTTCCTGACGCTGCTCGGGCCATCGGGCTGCGGCAAGTCGACGCTGCTGCATCTTGTCGCCGGCCTTGCGCGGCCCTCGGCAGGCGAAATCACGTGGTGGGACGGTGCTTTCGGCGCCACCGGCGGCAAGGGCCGGCGCATCGGGTTCGTGTTCCAGTCGCCGACGCTGATGCCGTGGGCGTCGGTGGCCGCGAACGTGCGGCTGCCGCTCGATCTCGCCGGCGTCGCGCGTGGCGACGCCGATGCCGCCGTGGCACGCGCGCTGGCGCGCGTCGGCCTCGCGCAGTCGAGCGGCCATCTTCCCAGGCAACTTTCGGGCGGCATGCAGATGCGCGCGTCGATCGCGCGTGCACTCGTAACGGAACCCGACCTGCTGCTGATGGACGAGCCGTTCGGCGCACTCGATGAATTCACGCGCCAGCGGCTCGATACCGAACTGCTCGACCTCTGGTACGCACAGCGCTTCACCGTCGTGTTCGTGACGCACAGCATCCAGGAAGCGGTGTTCCTGTCGACCCGCGTCGCCGTAATGGGCGCGCACCCCGGTCGCATCCTCGACACGTGGGACATCGCCGAGCCCTATCCGCGCGACGAGTCGTTTCGCTTGTCGCCCCGCTTTGCCGCGATAGCACAACAGCTGTCCCGGTGCGTTGCGAAGGCGAGCGCCGGCGCCTTGCCCGACAGCGCGGCGAGCCGCACGAAGGCGCGCCGACGACTGCGATGACGCGAAACGGGCGTGATGCACTGGTCCGTGTCGCGGCGCCGTTCGCGGTCGCCGTGATCGTGCTTGCCGCGTGGCAGGTGCTCGTGACGGTCAATGACGTGCCGGCCTATCTCGTCCCCTCGCCGCTTGTCGTCGCGCAAACGCTGTTCGTCGACCGGGCGCTGCTCGTCCAGTCGCTCGGCGTCACGCTCGGCATCGCCCTCACCGCGCTCGCGCTCGCGACGCTTCTCGGGGTGGCGAGCGCGCTGCTGTTCGTGCAAAGCCGCTGGCTCGAGGTGAGCCTCTTTCCGTACGCGATCCTGCTGCAGGTGACGCCGATCGTGTCGATCGCGCCGCTGATCATCATCTGGGTACGCGACACGCGGCTCGCACTCGTGCTGTGCGCGGTCGTCGTCGCGATCTTCCCGATCATCTCGAACACGACGCTCGGCCTGCGCAGTGTCGACCGCGGGCTTTCCGACCTTTTCCGGCTTGCACGGGCCACGCGCTGGCAAACGCTGTGGCGGCTGCGGGTGCCGAGCGCGCTGCCGTATTTTTTTGGTGGCCTGCGCATTGCGAGCGGCCTGTCGCTGATCGGCGCCGTCGTCGCGGAATTCGTGGCCGGCACCGGCGGACAGGGTGCCGGCCTCGCCTACCAGATCCTGCTCGCGGGCATCCAGCTCAATATTCCCCGCCTGTTCGCGGCGCTCGTGCTGATCGCCCTCGCCGGCGTGGCGCTTTTCGCGGCCACTGTCGGCTTGTCGCGGCTCGCGCTGTCCCGCTGGCACGAAAGTGCCCTCGACGCGGAGTCGTAGACTGCGACGATGAACCGCGGCCGGTGGGATATCTTCTGCCGCGTCATCGACAACTACGGCGACGCGGGCGTGTGCTGGCGGCTTGCGCGACAGCTTGCCGCCGAGCATGCGCTCGATGTCACGCTGTGGATCGATCGTGTCGCGACGCTTGCGCGCCTCGTCCCCGCGATCGACGCCGCGTGCGATGCGCAGGCGGCCTCGGGCGTCGCCGTGCGCCGCCTGATCGACGATGCGGCGCCACCTCGCTTGCCCGACATGGTCGTCGAGGCGTTCGGTTGCGGGCTCCCGGCGCGCTACGTCGAGGCGATGGCAGCGGCAGCAACGCCGCCGCCGTGGATCAACCTCGAATACCTGTCCGCCGAGCCCTGGGTCGATACCGCGCACGGTCTCGCATCACCGCACCCGCGGCTGCCGTTGACCCGCCATTTCTGGTTTCCGGGCTTCACGCCCAGGACCGGCGGCCTCATTCGCGAAGCGGGCCTGCTCGATGCACGCGACGCATGGCGCCGGCAGGCGCGCGAAGGGGACCCATTGCGCATCGTGCTCTTCTGCTACGCGAACCGTGCCTTGCCGGAACTGTTCGACGCATGGGCCGAAGGGGACGAGCGCATCGTCTGCGCCGTTCCGGAAGGTGTCGCGACCGCGGCGCTCGACGCGTGGCTGCGCGGCGCCGTGCCCCACGCGGGGCAGCGCGCGACGCGCGGCCGGCTTGCCATCGAGGTCGTCCCGTTCACGACGCAAGACGAATTCGACCGGCTGCTGTGGGGCGCCGGCATCAACTTCGTGCGCGGCGAGGATTCGTTCGTGCGTGCGCAATGGGCGGCGCGCGCATTCGTGTGGCAGCCGTATCCGCAGGAGCACGACGCACATCGGTTGAAACTCGACGCCTTCGTTGCGCGCTATGCGCAGGCGCTGGATGCACTCGACCGGCAAGCGCTGACGGCGTTCTGGGACGCGTTCAGTGGGGAAGATGGCGAAGCCGCGGCGCACGCCTGGCCCGCATTCCGCGGTGCGGTTCCCGCATACGAGGCGCACGGACGCTGCTGGGCGGATACGCTCGCGTCGTTCCCCGATCTTGCGAGCGGATTGGTTGATTTCTGGCGCCGTCGATTATAATTACCGGTTTCCCCGAATCGCTTCGCGGTCGCCGCCGGCTCAGACGGCAACCGCCTTCAGGAACCCCATGAAACTCGCCCAGGAAGTCCGCGCCGGCAATGTCATCATGATCGGCACCAACCCGATGGTCGTGCAGAAAGCCGAATTCAGCAAATCGGGCCGCAATGCGTCGGTCGTCAAGATGAAGCTCCGCAACCTGCTCTCGGGCGGCGGAACCGAAACGATCTATCGCGCCGACGAGAAGTTCGACGTGATCCAGCTCGAGCGCAAGGACGTTACGTACTCGTACTTCGCCGATCCGATGTACGTCTTCATGGACGAGGAGTTCAACCAGTACGACGTCGAGAAGGAAAACATGGAGGAGGCGCTCCCCTATCTCGAGGACGGCCTCGCGTGCCAGCTCACGTTCTACGAGGGCAAGACGATCTCGGTCGAGCTGCCCACTTCGGTGGTGCGCGAAGTGACGTATACCGAGCCGGCGGTCAAGGGCGACACGTCGGGCAAGGTGACGAAGCCGGCGAAGCTCGCGAGCGGCTTCGAGGTGCAGGTCCCGCTGTTCGTCACCACCGGCGACAGCATCGAGATCGACACGCGCACCGGCGAGTATCGGCGCCGCGTCTGACGCTTCACGCAGCGCGCGGGCGCCTGAACGCACCGCGCGCCTTCTCGGCTGCCTGCCGAACGTGGCAGTCGTCGACATGGTCGTTGACAAGTCCCATCGCCTGCATGAACGCGTAAACGGTGGTCGGACCGACGAAGGTGAAGCCGCGCCGCTTGAGGTCCTTCGACAACGCCGCCGCCTCGTCCGGGGGCGCCATGGCCGCCAGCGTGTCGCGCGAAAGGTGCCGGGGACGATGCAGCTCCGACGGCTCGAAGCGCCAGAAATAGGCGGCCAGCGAGCCTTGCTCGCTGATGATGTCCAGCGCACGCTGCGCGTTGTTGCGCACCGACGTGATCTTGCCGCGATGGCGGACGATGCTTGCGTCGGCGACGAGACGTTCGATGTCGTTTGCCGTGAAGCGCGCAACGCGTTCGACATCGAAGTTCGCAAATGCGGCGCGGAACGCATCGCGCCGCGCGAGGATCATCCGCCAGCTCAGGCCCGACTGGAAGCCCTCGAGACACAGCTTCTCGAACAGCCGCCGATCATCCGCGACCGGAAAGCCCCACTCGCGGTCGTGATAGTCGCTGTAAAGCGCATCACCGCCCGGCGCCCACCAGCAGCGTCGCGGCGCAGTCAATGCATCGCCGAGCCGGCGCGCTCGTGCTCGGCCGCCAATGCCTTCGTGAGCCCCTCGAAGAACGCCAGCACCGGGGTCACGTCGCGGCGCCGCTCATGGCGGAAGCAATGGCTGATCATCGAGCTTGCGCCGAGTGCCGCGGGCACCTCCTCGGGCGGTATCGCGGCCATCGGACCCTGCAGCGGATAGTGGAAGCCGTTGCGCCGGTCATGTTCCCAGCGCGCCGCATGCTCGATCCAGGCTTGCAGCGCCGGCATGATGCCGGGCATCTGGTCGATCGTGGCGATGATCGCCTGCAGCGCTCGCGTATCCATCGCCGCGAGCAACGCGACAAAATCGACAAAATCGGTCATGGAGCGCTCCCGGCACGTGACGAAGTGGCGGAAGTTTGCCAGACTCTGCATGCCGATATCCCTGTCGTTCCTTCCAGTAGCGCCCGGCGCTCGACAGGAAAACGGCCGCGCGAGGCTCAGCGCGGAGCGGGTTGCTGCATGCGTTCCGGCGGAAGGAAGGGTCCGAGGTCGCGCTCGATCAATCGCTGCGTGGCCGCAGCATCCTTGTCGGTCGCCGGTTGTGCAGCGCTGTCGGGGGTCGACGGTGGAACGGCGCTGCGCGGAACGTTTCGCCGGCGCGAAGTCCTGGACGCCGGCTTGCTCGTGAGTGGCGGCGTGCTTGCGCTCGCCGCCGCACCGGAAGCCGATGCAGGCGCCGACGCTGGCGGTATCGCTGACGCCGGCGCTGCCTCGGTGGGTTCGCCCGCTGCGGACGCGCCTGTCGTTGCAGCAGAAGTTGCCGGCGCGATAGCGGCCGGGGCCGCCGCGGTAGACCCTTGCGCGCTCTCCCCAAGCGCTGTCGACGCAGGCGACGCGCCTGCCGTAGCCGACGGCGACGACGGCGACGTTGCCGAGGACGCGGCCGGCGTCGGCTCCGACGTTGTTTCGTTGCTCAAACGAAGCGCGCGCGCAACGTCGGCGACACGGGGCAGCATTTGCGCCTGATACGCGTAATAGCCGGCGCCGACGATGGCACAAACGGCGACCGCTGCAAACGCCGCACCCGTCGCACGCCGTCGTTGCGCCACTCGGACCGTCTCGCGGGCCGTGCCGATCGACCGGCGGGAGTCGATCCACGCGTCGTCCTGGGCACCAGGCAGGTCTTGCGCCGCCGCTCGCGGTTCAACCCGCGCGTGCCGCAACGCATCGGCCGGCCGGGATGCAGGATCCATGCGCTGCGAGAGTACGACCGGAATCCGGTCGGGCAACGCATTCGCCGGTTCCTGACCAGGCGAGGCCGATTCAATGCCGCGTTCGACAGCGCCGGGCACCCCAGCGGAGGCGCCTGCGGCGCTCGCCGCCACCTCCGCAAATTCGCGATCTTGAGCGGCTGCGAACGGCGCACCGCATTGATAGCACCGGTCGACGGCGATGTGATTCATCGCCTCGCATTGTGCACAGGGCTTGAGGTCGAGCGGCGAGCCGCACTGATTGCAGAACTTCGATCCTGCCGGATTGGCGTGGGCACAGAAGTGACAGTTTGCGGATGGCATGGGCACGTAGCTTGCGCGACAGCAGGGATTAGAGAAAGCGCCGAGGCCGCGGTTCCTTCAGCGGCTTGCGATACGGCGTATCGTATCGGGCGTCCGTGAAATCGCGGTTCGCGGCGACGTTCTCGCGCTTTGTCGCATGCGAGTTCGTGCGGACCGGGCTTCGACCTGGGGAATCACCGAATCGGGCCACTGCAGCATGCGCGCGCCACTGATCGTCACGTTCGACTTCTACTCGGCGCTCGTCGATTACGAGACGAGTATCCTGCCTGCCGTGCGCGCCATGTGCGGCGATGAACTCGATGCACGCGCACTCACGCGTACCTGGCGTGCGAAGCAGCTCGAATGGGCGCAATTGTCCAATTCCCTGCAGCGCGGCCGCATTTCCTTCCGCGAATGCACGCGACGCGCGCTCGTGCACACGTTCGCACGCGCCGGCCGTGCGCTCTCGCCGTCGGACGTCGAACCGCTGGTTGCGGCGTGGGACGATCTTGCGCCATGGCCGGAAGCCAACGCCATGGTTCGCAACATCAAGGCGCGAGGCTACCGGATTGCCCTGCTGTCGAACGGGGACGAGGCGATGCTGCGCGCCGGATCGCGCGGGTTCGACGTGGAATTCGACGACGTGTTCGCGTCGAGCCGCGCCGGCGTGTACAAGCCGCACCCGGCGATGTATGCGCTCCCGGTGGAGGCACTCGGCTGCGCGCCCGCGGACATCCTGCACGTCGCCGGGTCTGCAATCGACGCAATGGGCGCGAAGCTTGCGGGACTTCGCTGCGCATGGTCGAACCGCGCCGGTGATCCGCCGATGATGCCCGACGCGCTGCCCGACCACGAGTTGCGCAACCTGACGGGGCTGCTCGACATTCTCCCGGGCGCCGCTAAAGACCCAGCGCCGAGCTGACCAGTCCGCGCAATTCGGCCCTCAGCGCTTCGCGGGCGCCGGCGTACGCCGGTTGCCCGATCACGTTGGCAAGCTCGTACGGATCGCGGGCGAGATCGTACATCTCGTCGAGCTCGCCGCACGCGCCCCGGTTCACCCAGTGGACGTACTTGAGATCGTCGGTGCGCACCGCCTTGTAGGTCATGCCCACGAGCCACGGATACGCGTTCTCGGCCCAGTATTCGATCAGGAACGACTTGCGCCAGTCGCGGTGTTCGCCCCGCAGCAGCGGCAAGAGCGAAGCGCCCTGGATCTGTGCGCCGGGCCGGCCACCGGCGAGTTCGATCAGGGTCGGTGCGATGTCCTGGCACAGCACCAGACGATCGATCCTCGAGCCGGCGTCGATCGTGCGCGGGAAGCGTGCGATGAACGGACAGCGGATGCCCTCTTCGTACGCGAAACGCCGCTCGGGCCCGAGACCGTGCTCGCCGAAGAAATAGCCGTTGTCACCGAGGAACAGGATGAACGTGTGATCGAGCTGCCCGTTCGATGCCAGCGCGTCGAACAGCATGCCCACACCCTCGTCCACCGACGCCATCATCGCGGCACGAAGCCGGATCTCTTCCTGCTCGCCCGCATGGATCGCATCGAGCATCGTGCGTGCGGCGTCCGACTGCTTGAGCGCGAACGCTTCCGTCCAGGCCGGCTTGCTCTTCAGCACATCGGCCGGTGGAAGCATGTTCGGCTTCCGCGGGAACACGCAACCCCGATACATGTCCTTGTGTCGCTCGGCAGGGCGATAGCCGTCCATCCTGAACGTGCCGTCGGCCGCCTGCTCCGCGTCGGGATGGACCGCCTTGTGCGCGAAGAACAGCGACCACGGCTTGTCGTGCTTCTTCGTCACGAAGTCCACGGCCATGCGATTCATGATGTCGGTCACATAGCCGTGATGCTGTACATAGGCGCCGTTCTCGTTGAGCTTCGGATCGTTGAGACGGCCATGTCCATCGTAGGCAACCCAGTGGTCGTACCCGGGCCGCGGCTTGCCGTCGTTGCCCATGTGCCACTTGCCGATGTGCGCGGTCTCGTAGCCGAGCTCCTGCAGCGCAAGGTGGTAATTGGGCAGGCGATGGCTCGCGGCGTCGCGTGCGACGTTGTCGATGATGCCGTGACGGCTCGCGTACTGTCCCGTAAGGATCGACGCACGATTGGGCGAGCAGATCGGCGTCGTATGGAACGCCCGCTCGAACAGCGCGCCTTCGTTGGCGATGCGGTCGATGTGCGGCGTCTTCATGTAGGGATGGCCGCCCGCGCCGAATTCGTCGTAGCGGAGGTCGTCGATCAGGATGACGAGCAGGTTCGGTTGTGTTGTCATGCGGCGGGACCTCGCAGCAGCATCATCGGGTGCCGTCGTCCGGCAATCGTTTGCCTCCCTCGCCGGCACGAAGGAAGCGGTTCATCACGCTGATCAGGATGCCGGTGGTCCACGCGAATGTGAAGAGCCCGGACGTCGCGATCATGAACCCGAGCAGGCGCCAGTTCTCCGGCAGATAGAGGTTACCCGAACCGTACGTGGTGTATGCACCGCCTGCGTAATAGAACGCGCTGCGCAAGTCGGGCAGCGCATCCACGACGTACATCGTGGTCGCCCACATCAGGATCTCGACGTAGTGGACGGCAAGCAGGCTCAGGATGACGCCGCCGATCAACACCTTGCTCAGAACGCGGTGCGGGCGCAACACGAGATGCGGAAACCAGTGGTCGAACGCGTTCTGGATCGAGAACATCGCAAAGCCATGCACGAACACGACGAGCAGCACGAGCGTCGTGCCGATGCCGATTTCCCAAAACGGGTGATACGCATTCATCATTGGATTCGGAGCGTGCCGTGCCCAATGGAAAACGGCCGCTCGCGGCGGCCGTCATGGTACGTGATGGTGGAGGTGGCGAGAATCGAACTCGCGTCCGGAAGCCCTCTACAGTCGGGACTACATGCTTAGTCTCGTCGTTTGGCTCTCATTCCCCCACCGCCGGCGGACAGGCTGCGGGGAAACCAGTCACCTTGCTTTAGCGCTCCATCCAAGTGACCCGGATGGGCGCGATCGCTCGAAATGTCCCCGCTGTGACTTCGCGGTGTTAGCCGCTGATCACCCGGGCTGAGCGCCGCCCGGTGCGAGGTCCGGCGGGATTAAGCCGCCAGAGCGTAGTTTTCGTCGTTCGCAGTTAAGTTTGCGATTGCTCGAGTTTTACGAGGACAAGCGCCTCGGCATGCCCCGCGCTGCTTCGATACCCCCGTCGAAACCAGTACACCCCCGGTAACGATGCGGGCGCGCCG
>Ga0207657_10000153_pt1 | contig 70479 bp, 66 predicted proteins | sample KBSC33metaG_FD_184316 | JGI IMG/M metagenome (GOLD analysis project Ga0207657, IMG submission 184316) | Corn rhizosphere microbial communities from Kellogg Biological Station, Michigan, USA - KBS C3-3 metaG (SPAdes) (version 2) | ecosystem: Host-associated > Plants > Roots > Rhizosphere > Soil ...
GGGACTAGTCAAAGAAAGCGAGCAGAACCGACAGATAGTCGAAGATGCGAGAACGCTTTGCGAAAAGATTCTTCGAAGATTTTTGGAAATTGGACACGCTCCGGATTGGGGCAATCTGGTACTAGGTGGTTAACATCGATCTAAACCCGTGCTTAGCGCGCTGCCGCGGTTGCTAAACATCGACTTATCCGCCGGCGTCCTGCACCTTCGGAGCGCAGCGGTGTTCGCGCTGCGATCCGTCACTCATCACGTGCAATGCAACGCACACAGCTTGTTGCCGGTCGCGCAGATAGGCGAGATGGAGCTTGAGGTCGGCCGGGTTTTCGCGCACGCCCAGCGGGTCTTCGATCACCGTGCCGCCGGCCGTGCGCCCGCTTTGTGCCGGGCATCGGCCTGCGCTGGATCCTGGCAGGCAAAGCCGATGGTGCCGCCCTTGGCATGCGTCGCGATTTTGCGCCCTTTTGATGCTTAAAGCTTTCTTTCCCCGATGCGCGCAAATTGACCGGCCCCTGTGGCGGTTGATTCACCTGTCGATCGTAACCTGTCTGCCCGGCATCCGGAGGTGAACACGTCCCCAAATGCACCCATCGCTGAATACCCGTTTCGCGCGCGCTGCGGCCGCTCCAGGACACATGCCGGAAAAAACCGAAATCGTCGAAATTTCGCCCGACCAGCTGGAGTCCGTCGAAGTCAGAGCTGTGTTCGACATATGGGAACGGCATCGCAACGGCCGGACGATGCCGTCGCGCGAGGAGGTTCTTCCACGGCCGCTGGGAAAGCTGCTGCGCAACATCAGTCTGATGCGGTTCATTCCGCAGACCGATGACTACGAACTGCGCTTCATCGGCGATGCCCATGTGCAGGCCTATGGCCCGAATTCGCCGGGCCAGAAGATCAGCGACACGAAGGCGGCCTCTCCCCAATTCGTCGCCGCTCTCAAATACTCCTTCGATCTGGCGCGTACCCGGCGCGCGCCGGTCGGCTATCGCGGCATCATGGGACGCGATCTCTCGCTCGCGCGCTTCGACTGGTTCGAGACGCTCTACCTGCCCTTGGGGGCCGGCGACGAGGTGCAATTCATCCTGAACGCCAGCGTGTACAAGCCGCGCGGCGGCAAATGGCCGGACTGACCTGACGGCCGCGCGCCGCTTTTGCCGCTTGACTTAGTTCCATATTTCAGGAATCATTGAAATATGGATACGCAAGACGCCGTCAGACGGCTTTCCGCTCTCGCGCAAGAGGCGCGCCTCGAAGTCTTCCGCCTGCTGGTGAAAGCCGGGCCGGACGGGATGGCGGCGGGCGATATCGCGCGCAAGCTGAAGACCGCGGCCAATACGATGTCGCAGCAGCTTCTCATTTTGTCGAACGCCGGGCTGATCCGCGCGCGGCGCGAGGGGCGCTCCATCATCTATTCCGCCGATTTCGACGCGATGAGCGGATTGCTCGTCTTTCTCACCGAGGATTGCTGCGGCGGGCGCAAGGAAGTTTGCGCACCGCTGGCCGCCGTCGCCAAACGCTGTTGCTAAAGGAGAAAATCATGAAACGCCTGCACATTCATATCGCGGTGGACGATCTTCAGAAGTCCATCGGCTTCTATTCCACGCTGTTCGCGAGCCAGCCTTCCGTGCGCAAGGACGATTACGCCAAATGGATGCTGGACGATCCGCGCGTGAACCTTGCGATCTCGCAGCGCGACCGTGCCAGCGGCGTCGATCATCTGGGCATCCAGACGGACACCGACGGCGAATTGCGCGAACTGGCGCAGCGGCTGAAAGCGGCTGGCGAGACGACGCGCGATCAGGAAGCGACGGCCTGCTGCTACGCGCGATCCAACAAGGCGTGGGTGGACGATCCGTCCGGCGTGAAGTGGGAAACCTTCTTCACCTTCGGCGAGGCGACGACCTATGGCGAAGACGAAACGCCGCGCGCGTCCGATGCCAAAAACGAATCCTGCTGCGGTCCTCAAGCCGCCTGCTGCGCGTGAGATGACGATGCGCACCGGCCAACCCGACCGCTCGTACAATGTGCTGTTTCTCTGCACGGGAAATTCCGCACGCTCGATCCTGGGCGAGGCGATCCTGAACAAGATGGGCAAAGGCAAATTCGTCGCCTATTCCGCGGGCTCCATGCCGAAAGGCGACGTGAATCCGCATGCACTCGCCTTGCTGCAACGGCTTGGATTTGCGACCGACGGCTTGCGGTCCAAAAGCTGGGACGAATTCGCCAAACCCGGAGCGCCGCAACTCGATTTCGTCTTCACCGTTTGCGACAACGCGGCCAACGAAGTCTGTCCCGTCTGGCCCGGCCAACCGATGACGGCGCATTGGGGCGTTCCCGATCCCGCCGCCGCCGAGGGCAGCGAAACGAAGATCGCACAGGCGTTCCGCGATGCCTTCATGGCGTTGCAGCGGCGCATCGAACTGTTCGCCAATCTGCCGGTGCCGTCGCTCGACCGCATGTCGTTGAAGAAGCGCCTGGACGAGATCGGCAGAACCGAAGACGCGAAAACGTCCGCGTGACGCCCCTGTCGCGCCGCCTTGCCGCCGAAGCGCTCGGCACGGCGTTCCTGCTGATGGCCGTGGTCGGCTCCGGCATCATGGCAGAGCGGCTGGCGGGCGGGAACGATGCGCTGGCCCTGCTCTGCAACACGGTGGCGACGGGCGCGGCGCTGGTCGTGCTGATTTCCGTGTTCGCGCCTTTGTCGGGCGCGCATTTCAATCCGGCGGTGACGCTCTATTTCGCATTGCGCCGCGAGATCGGCTGGCGCGACGCGATGCTTTATGCGGCGGTGCAAATCCTCGCCGCGATCGCCGGCGTGTGGATCGCCCATGCGATGTTCGGCGTGGCGATCCTGGAAGTCTCGCACAAGCTGCGCGACGGGCCGTCGCAATGGCTTTCGGAATTCGTGGCGACGTTTGGATTGCTGCTCACGATCGCCGGCTGCGCGCGCAAACCCGACACCACGCCCGCGCTGGTGGGCCTCTATATCGCCGCCGCCTACTGGTTCACGGCCTCGACATCCTTCGCCAATCCGGCGGTGACGATCGCGCGCGCGCTGACGGATAGTTTCGCAGGGATCGCGCCGCACGCGGTGCCGGGCTTCGTTGGGGCGCAGATCGCGGCCGCTTTTGCCGGGTATGTTGCGTTCAGCCGTTTGTTCGCGGAAAGCGCTTCCACGCGATCCTGATCGAATGTCCGAAATCGTCGGATGTATGTCATAAGCGCCATGCCGTCTTCGAGGTATGAGCGCCTATGGCCAAGCTTAAACGCATCGGGCTTCTGGGATTTGATGGGGTCGCGGCGATCGATCTGGTCGGCGTGCTGGACACGTTCTATGTCGCGGGCGGGAATGACTGGCGCAAGCGCTCCGCGCTTTACGAAACCATCACCGTCGGGCTTTCGGCGCGAGCGTTTCGCGCGGAGTCCGGCCTTCGCATGGTGCCGGATGCGACGCTGAAGGATGCACCCGCTTTCGACACCATTGTCGTGCCGGGCGGGGCGGGGCTGCGCGAAGAGAAGGTCAACGCCGCCGTCGCCACATGGCTGCGTACCCGCGCGAAGCGCACGCGGCGCATCGTGTCGGTCTGCACCGGGCTTTATGGGCTGGCGGCGAGCGGATTGCTTGATGGGCGGCGCGCCACGACACATTGGGCGCATGCCGCCGACGCGGCGCGGCGCTTTCCCCGCGTGAAGCTTGAGCCGGATGCCATCTTCATCAAGGACGGTGCGTTTTATTCCTCCGCCGGGATGACGGCGGGAATCGATCTGGCGCTGGCGTTGGTGGAAGAAGATCACGGCCCCGCACTGGCGCTCGCCACCGCGCGCCAGCTTGTCGTCTATATGAAACGCTCCGGCGGGCAGATCCAATATTCCGAGCCGCTGCGCTTTCAGACGCGCGGCAGCGACCGCTTCGCCAATCTTGCCGCCGCCGTGGCCGCCGATCTTGGCTCGAACTGGACAGTGGAAAGCATGGCGGCGCATGCGGGGCTTTCCAGCCGCCAGTTCGCGCGGCGATTCAAAAACGCCTTCGCCGAAACTCCCGCCGCGCATCTGGAACGGCTGCGCCTGGACGCGGCGCGGCAACGCATGGCCTCGGGCGAGCGCGATCTGGCGCGTATCGCGCATGGATGCGGCTTTCGCAGCGACGATGTTTTCCGCCGCGCTTTCGAACGGCGCTTCGGCGTAACGCCCAGCGCGTGGCGAAGCCGCTTTGCTTCACCCAAGGAATGCACCCATGATATCGCTGCGCATCTTTAGCATCGCCACCGTTGCCGTGGCATCGTTCGGCCTGTTCCTCGGCGCCGCTGAGATGCCTGCCCCCGCGCCGCAATACGATGCAGCCGGCAAGCTGATCTTTCCCGCCGATTATCGCGAATGGGTGTTCCTGAGTTCGGGGCTGGACATGAGCTACAGCCCGAAGGCGCCGATGGGCGATACGCATATGTTCAACAATGTGTTCGCGCCGCGCGCAGCTTACGAGTCGTTCCTGAAAAATGGCGTGTGGCCGGACAAGACGGTGCTGATGCTGGAGAACCGCGGCGGCGCCACCAACAAGTCCATCCTCAAGCACGGCCAGATCCAGACCGGCGAGATCATGGGGCTGGAAGCGCATGTGAAGGATGCCGCGCATGGCGGCTGGTCGTTCTATTCCTATGACGACGACCGCAAGCCCGTGGCGGAAATCGCGCACACCGCGTCTTGCTATTCGTGCCACGAAGCGCATGGCGCGGCGGATACGACCTTCGTGCAGTTCTATCCGACGCTGATGCCCGCGGCGACGAACCTGAAGACGCTGAGCGCGGCCTATCTGGCGGAAACGGCGGCGGGCGCCGCGAAGTAGCGGGAATGCGGCGACACGATACCTATTAGGAAATACGGCAACAGGATACATATTCCCCAACGTTTTCGGCATTGGGTACTAATCATTCGGCACCCCCTCTGGCATTCTGAGATTCAATTGTGGGAGGGCTAGATGATCGAGGATCTTGAAACGCGCGTCGCGCGGCAGTTTTCCACACTCTACCTGACGCTGGTTAGCGTCCTGGTCGGCCTAGTTCTCTCAGATCTTTTTTCGACAATCCACGCACGCGTGGTGCTCTTTCCTCTCACGCTCGAGACGGCACGCACCTGGTGCCAGATATTCGGGAACATTATCTCCGTACTTTCTGCGTGGGTGACCTATTCGCATTTGGGGCTCCTGAAAAGTCGGCTACCGACCATCTGGGATACGGTCGATGCCGTACTTGTCCTCGTCACCATTCCGCTAAATGCGGCCGTCGGACGTCATGAAAGCGCAGATTGGTTCTTCTGGTCAGCCGCTTATTTGTTCCTCGGCATCGTGGCCGTAAAGATCAATGTTCGGCAGGCGATGAGAGAGCCATCCCTGCGGCATCTATTGCGTCTCGGCCGCTTCGGCGGCCCATACACGATCTGCTGGGTTGGCGCACCGGCGTACCTCGCCCTCGCCGTGGCCTCCCATTTTCACCTGACGTCGCCATGGCTGGAATTGGCCGCTGCCGCGAGCGCGCCTCCCGCCGCAGTCCTGGTGACAATCCTCTTCATGCGGGACTGGCGAGCGGCCGTGCGGCTGGGGTCCGCATCCTCTCTTTCGTCGGTTCCGACCTGATTGGTTCTCGATTGGAAATGCGCACCGGGCAGGATGAAACTGCGAACCGGAAAATGCGGCGACATGATACCTTGAAGCTACCCGCCGCAACTTCGGATCGCAGCGCTGTTCGCGCTGCGATCCGATGCCGATCACATGCGATGCAACGCGCAGAGCTTGTTGCCGTCCGGGTCGCGCAGATAGGCGAGATAGAGCTTCGGGCCGCCGCCTTCGCGCACGCCCGGCGGATCTTCGATCGCCGTGCCGCCGGCCGCGACGCCCGCCTTGTGCCAGGCATCGGCCTGCGCCGGATCCTTGCACGCAAAGCCGATGGTGCCGCCATTGGCATGCGTCGCGCCCTTGCCGTCGATGGGCTTGGACACGCCGAAAATGCCCGCCGGCGTCATATAGAAAAGACGCCCTTTCGGATCGACCACGCCGGGCGGAACGCCCAGCGCGCCGAGCGTGGCGTCATAGAATTTCTTGGACCGTTCGATGTCGTTCGATCCCACGAAGATATGCGAAAACATGCGCTTCCTTCCTTGATGATGTGGCCTTGATGGTGGCGGCGGGGAGTTTGCCGGTTGCCTGTTCCGTTGACAACCAAGCCGCATCCTTCCGCGCCTTCAGCAAGGCCGCGTCGGCAAGGGCGCGTCGGCACGGGGCGCTTCAAACACCTGGCAGAAGCCTCATTTGCCCTTTGCCGCAAGCCACTTGTCGATCACCGGCAGCGAGGTCTCCCGGATTCTCGAATAATAGGTGATCGCGCCAGTCGCCTTCACGGAGTCGCCGCGCGCGGTCGGCGCGATGTTTTTCTCCGCATAGGCTTTGATCTTCGGGATCATCGCCGGATCGAAGGAACTGCCGGCGAGCTGCATCGGGAAGCGGTCGCGCGCATCCGGCTCCAGGATTTTGTTGAACGCGTCGCGGTGGGCCACGAAGAAGTCGAACGCCATCTCCGGATGCTGTCCCGACACCACGCCCACGATCCGCAAACGCACGGTCACCGGCACTTCATCGGTGAGAGAAAGATCCAGTGCCTTCTGCGCGATGGTCTTGTCATCGGCCGCGCCCAGATAGGTGTAGAACTCTTCTTTCAGCGCGCTGTCGTTGGTCCTCTGCGCCAGTTCGCGGATCTGCTCCCAGCGCGCGGCATCGGCATTGCGCGAAACCACGCGCATCACCGTTTGGCGCATGTCGCCCGACATCGAATCCGGATTTTCACGATAGGCTTCGAAGCGCTTGTTCGCTTCGGCGATCACCGCCGGATCGCCGATCTGGCCGAGCAGATCGATCAGATCGCCGCGCAGCAAGGCGATATTGGAATCTTCGCCCGGCCTCGCATCCCAGCCGACATTCGCAAACACCGGGTCGAACACCGTCTGCACGAAGACACGATAGGCTTTGCGACCCGGCAGGCCGCGATAAAGCGTGTCGATGCCCTCCATGCGCCCGGACAGCGTGTCGAGCACGACCGGGTTCGTGTCCGGCGCCACCTGCGATGCCAGAGTCAGGAACTGGCCGAACGGCACGACATTCACATAGCCGTCGTCGCGCGCATCGTTGATGAGGCCGAGCTGGTCTTCCGGCGCCAGCGCGGAGAACGCCGCTGCCACATCCTTGAACGAGGCGTCGTCATAGGCGGTGCGGAAATATGCCGTCTGCCCCGCATTCACGAGGCCGCCTTTGCCCGAGGGCAGCGGCACATCGGCCGGCGCATCGCGGCTGACGATGCCGTGCCACAGTTCCGAACCGCCAAGGCTCCTCACCACCACCGGCACGTGCCAGCTCGTCGGCGGGTTCTCGCTGCCGTCATCCACCACGCGATCCTGCGTCAGGCGCAGGCCCGTCTTCGTTTTGGTCACGCGGATGAGCGGCACGCCCGCCTGAAGCGTGAAATCGTGCGCGATCCGGGTGATCGGCGTCGGCGAGGTCTTGTCCAACTCCCGCCACAGATCGTCCGTCACCGTGTTGCCGTAGGCGTGATCCTTCATATAGGCGCGGATGCCGGCGCGGAACGCGTCCTCGCCGACATAGCTTTCCAGCATGCGGATAACCGCCTGGCCCTTCTGGTAGGTGATGTTGTCGAACGCCTGATCGGCCATCAGCACGTCCTTGATCGGGGTGATGATGGGGTGCGTGCCGGCGCGCGCATCCTCACGCATCGCGTTCTCGCGATTGTCGATGGAGGCCATCCACATGTGCCATTCCGGATGGAAATGGTCGTTGGCCTTGTTCTCCATCCACGAGGCGAAGCCCTCGTTCAGCCACAGGTCTTCCCACCAGTCCATGGTGACGAGGTCGCCGAACCATTGATGCGCCATCTCATGCGCCACATCGACGGAGATGTTGCGGCGGTCCGCTTCGCTGCCGGTCTTGGGGTCCATCATCAGCGCGCGTTCGAAATAGAAGATCGCGCCCCAATTCTCCATCGCGCCGAAAGTCTGGCTGGTGCCGGGACCGGCAATCATGTCGAGCTTGGGCAGCGGGTACTTCACGCCGAAATAGTCTTCGTAATAGGGCAGGAATTTCGCCGCCTCATCCAGCGCATATTGCGCCTTGTTGCCGTCGCCGCGCTTGAACACGACACCAATGTCCACACCGTCTACCTTGCGCGACACGCGCTCGAAGTCGCCGGTGCCGAAGAAGAGCAGATAGGACGACATCTTCGGCGAGGGCATGAAGTGCACGCGCTTCAATCCGCCTTTCAGCGTTTGGGTCGATGCGATGGGCATGTTGGAGACCGGGAAGTCGCCGGCGGGCACCGTGGCGGTCAGCGCGAACACCGCCTTGCGATTGGGTTCGTCCCACGAGGGCACGAACCGCCGCGCGTCGGAATTCTCGAACTGGGTGAACAGCGCGCGCTTCTTGGCCCCGGTCTTGTCGGTGTAGTCGAGCGCGAACAGGCCCGCCGGATGCGGGTTGATCTTGCCGGTGTAGGCAATGGCAAGCATGTGCTTGCCGGCCTTCACGGCGGCGGGGAAAGTGAAGGTCGCGGTGCCTTCGGTGCCGTCGAACACGGGCCTGGGCGCGGGCTTGCCATCCAGCGTTACCGTCTTGAATGCAAGGTCCGCGGCGTTGAGTTCAATCGTCTTCGTCGCGCTCTTCACATCCAGCGCGATCTTCACCGTCCCCGTGAACGTCATGTGCGCGGCGTCGGTGGCGATCGACAGATCGTAGCGCACCGGCTGTACATCCGTGGGCAGCACGATGCGGCCGGTCGTGCCGGCAGCATGGGCGGCAAGCGGCAAAAAGCAGGCGGCAAGACAGGCGAGCAGCGGACGGTGCATGGATATTCCCCAGGATAGTCCGGGGGAATTTAGATATCCCGCCCCGCGCTTGCCAACGCGCCATGCGCAATTCCACATGATATCGCGCGCATGGGATCAAACTAGCGGTGGGAAAGTCGCCCGTGGGCTAGACCGCCACGATCAAATCCTTCAACCCCCGGAAGAATGGCAGATCGCGCCATTGCGGCTTCATGCCGGGATCGGCGAGGCGCAGATTGGGGAAGCGCTCGAAGAAGGAGAGCAGTGCGACCTGCGCCTCCAGCCGCGCCAGGGGCGCGCCGATGCACAGATGCAAGCCGCCGCCGAACGCGACATGCGGCGCATCCTTGCGCGCGATGTCGAATTTGTGCGGATCGGGGAAGGCTTCGGGATCGCGGTTGGCGCCGCGCAGGCTCAGGAACATCGATTGCGACGTATGGATCGGGCAGCCGCCCACTTCCATCTCGCGCGGCGCGATGCGGCCGGTGATGTCCACCGGGGATTCATAGCGCAGCACTTCCTCCACCGCGGTGTTGATGAGCGACGGCTGCGCCTTCAGCTTCGCCAGCTGTTCAGGATGGGTGAGGAACAGCCACACCGCGTTGCCGATGAGATCGGTGGTGGTGAGATTGCCGCCGATGAGAAGGCCCTGAAGATTGGTCGAAATCTCGCCGTCGTTCAGCGGCGCCCCCTCCTTCTGCAGCATCACCATGTCGGAGGTGAGATCGTCCTGTGGCTCCTTCCGCCGCGCGTTCATCAACTCGCGCATGTAAGCGGACAGCGCATTGCGCGACTTCACATAGAATTCCGTCTGTTCCGGTGTGCGGAACGGATTCAGGCCCAGGATCGAGCCTTCGCTCCATTCGCGGAATTCCACCAGCCGCGCATTATCGACGCCCAGAAGACGCGCGATCACGTCCACCGGCACGCGCAGCGCGAATTTGTCCATCACGTCGAAGGTCTTCGCATTGCCGATCCCGTCCAGCCATTCGTTCACGACCTGCTGGACCTTGGGCCTGGACTTCGCCACGCGCTTGTAGAGCGCCCTGGCGAACGGCTCGCGGATGCGCATGTGATCGGGCTCGTCCATCAGGAGGATGCCGGAGCGCTCCTCCTCCTCATCGACTTTCAAACCCTCCGGCCGCGATCCCAGAATCGCGCGTGTCACCACGGCGGCTTCTTCCGCGCGTTCGGGGCTGCGCCACATCGAGGTATCCGAGAGCACGCCGCGCACATCGCCATGGCGCGTCAGCAGGAAGAGGCCCGCCATGTCATCGCGGCGCACGGGACATTCGCCGCGCAGCCGGTCCAGCAGCGCATGCGGATCCTTGTTGAATTCCGGATTCATCGGGGTGAGCTGAAGGACGCCGGGAAGATCGCTCATCGTCATCTCCTGACAATTTGTCAGGGGGAACCATAGCGCAAAGGGCTGCCGCTGCCAGCCCAAAAACGCACGATCTCCTGAATCCTGCACAGTGCCGTCAAATCGCCACGCGCAATGTCTTGAACCCGCGGAACAGGGGCAGCGTCGCCCATTGCGGCTTCTCATCGGGATGGGCGAGACGCGCGTCGGGGAAGCGTTCGAAGAAGGTGAGAATGGCGACCTGTCCCATCAGGCGGCCCAGCGGCGCGCCGACGCACAGATGCGATCCGCCGCCGAATGCGACATGCGGCGCATCCTTGCGCGCAATGTCGAAGCGGCGCGGATCGGGGAAGACTTTCGGATCGTGATTGGCCGCGCGCAGATGCAGCAACATGGATTGCGTGGGATGCACCGGACAACCGCCCACCTCCATTTCGCGCGGTGCGATGCGGCTGGTCAGGTCCACCGGGCATTCGATGCGCAACGCTTCTTCCACCGCGCCGCCGATCAGCGACGGATCGGCCTTCAGCTTCGCCAGTTCTTGCGGGTGGGTGAGAAACAGCCAGATCGCATTGCCGATGAGATCGGTGGTGGTGAGGCTGCCGGCGATCAGAAGGCCTTGCAGGTTGGTGGAGAGTTCGCTGTCCGAAAGCTCCGCGCCTTCGGCCTGTAGCGCGACCATGTCGGACGTCAGGTCGTCCTCGGGCTTTCCGCGCCGTGCCGCCATCAACTCGCGCGTATATTCCGAAAGGCAGTTGCGCGCGTGCACATAGCCTTGCGTCTCCGCTTCGGAGCGAAAGGGATAGAGGCCCAAAATCGCACCTTCGCTCCATTCGCGGAATTCGGCGAGCCGCGCCGGGTCCACGCCCAACGTACGCGCGATCACGTCCACCGGAACGCGCGTCGCGAAATCGCCCATCACGTCGAGGCTGCCCTTGTCCGCCACGCGGTCGAGCCATTCGTCCACCACCTGCTGCACCAGTGGCCGCGATTTGGCGACGCGCTTGTAAAGCGCCTTGGCCAGCGGCGCGCGCACGCGCATGTGGTCCGGCTCGTCCATGAAGAGAATGCCGGCGCCGCGTTCCGCTTCGGGAATGGTCAGGCCGGGCGGCGCGGGCTGCAGCCCCGCGCGGCTGAGCACGGCGGCTTGCTCCGTGCGTTCGGGATGGCGCCACATCGTGGTGTCCGACAGCACCGCGCGCACATCTTCATAGCTGGTCAGCACGAAACTTCCCGCCGCGGTATCGCGATAGACGGGACAGGCGCTGCGCAGCTTGTCGAGCAACACATGGGGGTCGTCGTTGAAGACGGGATTGAACGGCGTCAAATCCATGACGCCCGGAAGCTTGTCTTCCGCCATGCGGCTTTCCCCCTTTGTCCCCAATTAGGACGATAATTGCCCCGGATTGAAAAGTAATGAGCGCCCATCGCCGCAACAAAAAGGGCCGGACCGGACGGTCCGGCCTTCGTTGCGGCAAGCCGCCGGGATCACTCCCAGTGGCAAATGCGGTGGTGGTGGAGCGCGGAAAAGTTCCCTCAAAAACCGAACCCCGGTGCGGGCCGGATGCATTTGAATCAAAGTCCGCTGATTTTCTTCAGCCTGGCGGAACGTGGCCCGGGTTTAATCCCGTCATGCTGGATGCCATGACAAAGGCCGCCTCGGGCCTTCAGGCCGCTTCGCTGTGGATGCAATCCACGGCGTCGAACGTCGCCAACAGCAACACGAAGAATTACCGGCCGACCGCGGTGGCCTTTCACACCAAGGCGGATGGTGGCGTGTCGGCGCAACTCGTGCCGTCGCCGCGCACCGATCTGGAAACGCAGATGGTCAGCCAGATGGAAGCCTCGACCGCGGCGCGCGCGAACATGGCCGTGTTTTCGGCGGCGGGGCGCGCCTACAAATCGCTGATCGACATCATCGCGTGACGCTGTCGCGCAGTTTGCCGCGCTGATCTTGCTTGGCTTCAAGAAAACGCCGCGCGCGGTTGCAAAGTTCGGCGTCAGCCGTAATGCGGCTCGCGCTTTTCCAGGAATGCGGCGATGCCTTCGCGGAAATCCTCGCCTTGCGCGCAGAGGATCTGGTTGCGGTCTTCCATCGCGATGGCGGCTTCGAGCGATCCGGCATCGATGGCATGGTTCAACGCCTCCTTGGTGAGACGCAGTCCCAGCGGCGTGGCGTGCAGCATGTCCTTCACGAAGCCGCGCGCTTCGTCTTCCAGCCTGTCCTCGCTCACCACTTTGGAAAGAAGGCCAAGCTGCTGTCCGCGCTCCGCATCGATGAAGCGGCCGGTCAGCATGAACTCGCTGGCGGCGCCGGCGCCGATCATGCGCGGCAGGAAATAGGAGACGCCGATATCGCAGGCCGACAAGCCGATGCGGATAAAGGCTGCATTCATGCGCACGGTGGGCGTGGCAACGCGCACATCGGACGCCAGCGCCAGCGCGAAACCGCCGCCGCTCGCCGGACCGTTCACCGTGGCGATGATCGGTTGCGGACAACGGCGCATCGCCATCACGATCTCGCTGATCTTGCGCTGGCTGACGAGCCCGCCGCTTACCGAGCGGGTGGCATTGCTGTCGTCGCGCTCCTTGAGGTCAAGGCCGGCGCAGAAGCCCCGCCCCGCGCCGCCCAGCACCACCACGCGCACGTCCTGGCGCCAATAGAGGCCCACGAAGAAATCGCGCAGTTCCTCCACCATCTGCCGGTTCAGCGCATTCAGGCGCTCGGGCCGGTTCATCGTCACCCAAAGCGCGGGCCCTTCTTCGCGGATGATGAGGTGCTGATAGTCCATGGCGGCTCTCCTGTCGGTTGCCCGATCATAGGCAAGCACGGCCAAACCCTGCAAAATCCGGGTTTCCGCGACGGGCGCTTTGGCGGGCGGATTGCGCTAAGATGCGATCGGGGCCCTGCCCCACCGATTCGACACCTGCGCGGACGCCCGTTCGCGGTCGCGCCCTGCCAGTCCAGTTCATAAAAGGAATGCCGATGCCGAGAGTCCCCGACGGAAAGCCCAATGTGAAAGCCCTTGCCGCGCGCGCCGAAAAGAACAGCGCCGCCCAGGCCAAGGCGGCCGAAGCCGCCGCGAAAGCCGCCAAGCGGCCCGCGAAGAAAAAGAAGAAGTGAACCGAAGCGCGCATTCACAGGGCAGCCGCAACACATTTCGAATATCGCTGCCCGCGCATATTAGTGCCGGAAAACCCGAAAATGCGTTTCAATAGCGCGCACGGGGCTTTTGCGCGCAGATAAAGCGCGCAAAAATTGGCGCGATTCCTGGAAAGCGAGCCGTCGTTCTCTCTTCGGTTCGTTCAAAGCAGCGGAGGCGCATCATGGGTGCGTTCAAGAAAGAGGTCGCCGAGAAAGCGATCCGATCGCTGCATCTCGAAGCTTCCAATCAGCAATTCGCGGACTATTGGCTTTCGCTTTGGCAAGACGATGACTTGCCCGCGCGCGCCAGCTTCAGCCCGGCGCGGCTGAAGGCCTTCCTGCCCAGCCTGCTGATGTATGACGTGATACCGGAGCAGAGCGTCATTATTCGTCTTGCCGGGACCGGCTATGATCTGATCCTGGGTCCTTCACTGGCCGGCAAGGACTGGATCGCGCTTACGCCGGAAGACTACCGCGCAACACGGCTGCAGACATTCTCCACGATTGCCCGCGGCGCCGTCAGAGTCGCGTATCGCAGCCTCGCCGTATTGAGCGGCGACGACATCATGACGGAAGAGATCCTTCTTCCTTTTGCGCCGCAACCGAACGGCGTCCATCCCGTGCTCGGACGGGTGAATTGGCGGCAGGACCAACTGCAGCGGATCAAGACAATCTCGCAAGGCACCGGCGGTGCGATCGATCACCGGCTGGTTTCGCTGCGCTGAGCCGGGCGCCGCTATGCGCGCCGGAACATGCGCGCGGCGACGAAGCCGGCAACCAGACCGATCAGCGCGGCGATGGCCGCGATCTGAATCGCCATGCCGATAAGCTTGAAGACGATGAAAAGAATGCCGGCCACGACAAGCGCGGCAACGATCTCCATGCCGATTTTCACGATGCGATCCCCTTCATCCGGTGATGCGCGATCCTAGCAGCTTCGCCGCGTTGGGCCTCGCACAAAACAAAAGCGCGGCTGCCGGAGCAACCGCGCTTCTATTTTCTGAACCGCCAAGTCTAGCGGCGATGGTGCCAGCCGCCATGCCAACCGCGATGACCGTACCAACCGTGATGGTAACGGGGCCCAGCGTAGAAGCTGACATAACCGGGGGAATAGGCCGGGCCGTAATAATCGCAATCGTAGTAATACGGGTCACAGCCGGCATAGACCGGATAGGGACGCGGGGCATAGTAGCCGTAATATCCCGGCGCGCCGACGCCAATGCCAACGGACACATGTGCGGCCTCTGCGGGAGCCGTCGCGAGCGCCGCGCCCGTAGCCAGCGCAACGCCAACAGCAAGTTTCGTTATCGTCTTCATCAGCCATCTCCTTTGATGCGCCACCCGTTCCCATGGGAAACGCGCGTCTTGTTTTGTTGGTTCAATAATATTCGGCGCAGCCGAACAGACGCTGTCATGCGCGTTCATCGGGCGTTCATCGAAGAGGCCCGCAATTGCTGCGAATGCCACCTCTGCGGTAGCGCGCAAAACCCTTCAACCGCGCGGGTCGATGGGCCAAAAATGGAAATAGGCGCGAATCAGAGTACGGCGAATTCTCCGCTTGCGCGGTTCAGCAGCTCCAGCTTTCCGTCGGCGATGCCGAAGCGCGCGCCGTTGAGTTCAAGCCGTCCCGCGTTCACCCGCTCGGCGACGAAGGGAAACGTCATCAGCTGCGCCAGCGACAGGCGCACGGCTTCCTGTTCCAGCAGCGTGTGCCGGTCATGCGTGCCATGCGGCAGCTTTTGCACGGCGGGATCGAGAAGATCGACCCAGGCGCGCAGGAAGGGCACGCCGTCGGCGATGGAATTGTCGAGCGCCGCCGACACGCCGCCGCATTGCGCGTGCCCCATGACGAGGATGTTGCGCACTTCGAGGCTCAGCACCGCGAACGCGATGGCGGCGCTGGTGCCATGATGGGTCTCATCGGTCTCATAAGGCGGGACGATGGCCGCGACGTTGCGGATGACGAACATGCTGCCGGGGCTGGCATTGAAGATCGTGGCCGGATCCGAGCGCGAGTCGCTGCAGGTGATCACCAGCGTTTGCGGTTTCTGGCCGTTGGTCGCCAGATCGAGATAACGCTGCCGCTCCGCCGGCCAGCGTTCTTGCCGGAATGCACGGTAGCCTTCGATGAGTTGCTGCATGGGGCCGCTTAACAAGGGCTCGCTCCCCGCGCTATGCGCGAATAGGTGAATGCCCCCGTATCTACAGCGACAGGCCCGGCGCCTTCAACGCCGGAAACGCCCTGGGCCTGCGACATGCTTGTTCGCCGGGATCAGATCCCCTCGGACGGCACCGTATCGGGGAACGATGCGCGATCGTCACGGCGCAGCGCGCGTGCGATCTGCGTCAGGCCCAGCAGGCCGGGGAACGATCGGCTCGCCGCGCCCATATGCGTATCGACGCCGAACACGATCGCTTCGGAGGGCATGGGCGCGAAGGTGCCAAACAGCCGGTCCCAGATGCTGAACACATCGCCGTAATTGCAATCGGTGCCGGGGGCGCGGAAATGATGATGGGCGTGATGCAGATTGGGCGTCACGAACAGCCATCCCAGCCTGCGCGCCGCGCGCGGCGGCAGGCGGAACGAGATGTGCTGGGAGATGTTGGCGACGCTCTCCGCCGTCTGCCGCAGGATCAGCACGGGCAGCGATGCGCCGCAGATGAAAACGGAAAGCGTGAGGAAGCTCACGCGGATCAGCGTTTCCAGCGGATGCTCGCGAAACGTCGTCGAGACATCGACGGCCTGGTCGCTGTGATGCACCAGATGCAGGCGCCATAGGAACGCCACGCGATGCGCCGTGCGGTGATAGACGTAATCGAGAAGATCCAGCGCGAGGAACATCACGCCCAACTGGATCCAGGGGCTATCGGCGTACGGCAGAAGATAGACCAGGCCCCAGTGATGCGCCGTATTCCATTGCGCCACCGCGACGCACACCGCGATGGTGCAAAGCTGGACCGGCGTGACCACGGCGAGGAAGGCGACATTGAACGCGCTATGGCGCAACTTGTCGGTCGCCGACTGCGCAAAGAAGACTTTTTCCGTGATCCAGCCCGCGAAGAAAATCGTGACGAACAGAACGCACTGAACGGTACTCGCATGGCCGAGCGCAAAGCGCGCGGCATTCTCCAGACTCATGGACCAGCCTTCCACGTCTAATTGTATCGAGAGAGCAGGACCTTCGACGGCGCCAGCCCAAACGGGAGATCACCCTAGCCCCCAGAGGGGCAAAAGACGCAATAATTCTCGCCAATGAGACCGTAAAATTTTGTAAGAAACGCGGTGCCGTTAAGCATTTTGCACGTTGATCTGCGTGGAGGCGTGGCATGGCTCAATTCGATCTGGAACGGTTTGTCGCAGCGCAGCAGCCGATTTACCCCACGGTGACGGCCGAACTGCGAGCCGGACGCAAGCAATCGCACTGGATGTGGTTCGTGTTTCCCCAGATCGCGGGATTGGGCAACAGCGAGATGGCCAAGCGCTATGCGATCGCCTCGCTGGAGGAAGCGCGCGCCTATCTGGCCCATACCGTGCTCGGTCAGCATTTGCGCGAATGCACGGCTCTGGTTCTCGAAGTGAAGGACAAAAGCGCCGACGATATCTTCGGCCATCCGGACACGCTGAAGTTCCGTTCCTGCATGACGTTGTTCGCCCACGCCGCGCCGGAAGACACCGAGACCGCGTTCCGCGGCGCGCTTGACCGATTTTTTAACGGTCAGGACGATGAAACGACGGTTGCGAAGCTGGAACACCAGAAGCGCGCCCGCCCGCGGTGATCGTCGAGATTAGCCGCTGATGAATTTGTGGACGCGGCTGAGCGGTGCTCTCCGGCGTTTCAGCAAAAACCGCCGACCCATAAGTGGCGTTCCCTTTTTCCGCACTTGCATGAGGGTATTGTGAAAAGCGCAAGCAGTGCGCGCGCTTCGCCGTAAGTCATTCTAATCGGTGACAAATCCCGTACAGGTTGGAACCGGCGTGGTATCCGGCCATTATTCCTCCAGGGTTCGCGCGTCGCGTGCCTTTTTGTTCGGCGTGCTTATGTAAGGGCCCTATGTCTCTGCAAACCACATCCACGCCCGCGCCTTCCTTGACCCAGCGTTATCGCGATGTCCGCGCGTTGAGCATGGCCATTGCCGCGCCCTTGTCGGCGGAAGACCAGAATGTGCAATCCATGCCCGACGCCAGCCCGATCAAATGGCACCTGGCGCACACCACCTGGTTCTTCGAGACGATGATCCTGTCGCGCGAGCCTGGCTACGAGCCGTTCGATGCGCGCTTCGATGCGATCTTCAATTCCTATTATCTGGGTCTGGGTACGCCATTCACACGCGCCAATCGCGGATTGCTGACGCGGCCATCCGCCGCCGAAGTGAAGGCCTATCGCGCGCATGTGGATGCGGCGATGGAAAAGATGCTGCCGCATGCGGGGCCTGAGCGGCGCACGCTCACCACGCTGGGCCTGCATCACGAGCAGCAGCATCAGGAGCTGATGCTGACCGACATCAAGCACGCCTTCTTCCACAATCCGCTGCTGCCGGCCTATCGCCCCGCGTCCCCCGAAGCGGTGGATGCAACGCCCGCGCTGGACTGGATCGAACACAAGGGCGGTTTGGCGAAGACCGGTTATGACGGCAAGGATTTCGCGTTCGACAATGAAAGCCCGCGCCATGACGTTTTGCTGCGGCCGTTCAAGCTGGCGGCACGGCTCATCACCAATGGCGAATATTCGGCCTTCATCGAAGACGGCGGTTACGCGCGCTCCGATCTGTGGCTCTCCGACGGATGGGCGCTGGCGCAACGCGAAGGCTGGAAGGCGCCGCTCTACTGGCTGAAAGACGGTCAGCATTTCACCCTGAACGGCGTGCGGCCGATCAATGCGGGCGAGCCCGTCGCGCATGTGAGCTTCTTTGAAGCCGCGGCGTATGCGGCGTGGGCGGGCAAGCGCCTGCCGACCGAGTTTGAATGGGAAGTCATCGCCGAAGCGCATCCCACCGCCGGGCAATTCCTCGATCTGGATCATCTGCACCCGCGCGCCGCGAATGGCGAAACGCGCCTGCTGGGCGATGCCTGGGCATGGACGCGCTCGTCCTACGATCCTTATCCGGGCTTTCAGCCGTTCGACGGAAAGCTCGCCGAATACAACGGCAAGTTCATGGTGAGCCAGCTTGTGTTGCGCGGCGGCTCCTGCGTGACGCCGGCCGATCACATTCGAACCACCTATCGAAACTTTTTCCCGCCGTCCGCGCGATGGCAGTTCAGCGGAATCCGGCTGGCGGAGGATATTTTATGAGCAGTGCAGGAATTCTCTTCCGCTCACCGGTCGAACGCGGCCGGCGCATCGAAAACGAATTCGCCGCCGCGGTGCTGACGGGCCTGCGTCATCATCAGAAAGAATTGCCGTGCAAATTCTTCTATGACGAGGAAGGTTCGCGGCTGTTCGATCTCATCTGCGCGCTGCCGGAATATTACCCGACGCGCACGGAGACCAAGCTGCTGCGCGAGAAGGCGGACGCCATAGCGGGCGCCATCGGCGAGAACGCGGAGCTGATCGAATTCGGCGCCGGATCGCTGGCCAAAGCGGGCATCGTTCTCGGCGCGCTGAAAAATCCGCGCGCCTATGTGCCGATCGACATCTCCGGCGACTATCTGCACGGCATGGCGAAGAAGCTGGAACGCGCCTTCCCGCATGTGCCGGTCTATCCGGTGGTGGCCGATTTCACCAAGCCCTTGAAGCTGGTTTCGACAGGCGCGCGCCGCGTGGGCTTTTTCCCCGGCTCGACCATCGGCAATTTCACCCGCGCCGAAGCGCTGGCCTTCCTGCGCCGCGCGGCGGCGTTGCTGAAGGGCGGCGGGCTTCTGATCGGCGTGGACCTGGTGAAGGATCCGGCAATCCTGCATGCGGCCTACAACGACGCAGCGGGCGTGACCGAGGCGTTCAACAAGAACATCCTGGCGCGCGCCAACAAGGAACTGGACGCCAATTTCGATCTGGACGCCTTCGCGCATTACGCCTTCTACAACCCGGCGCACCAGCGCATCGAAATGCATCTGATGAGCATGGAAGATCAGCGCGTGCAGGTCGCGGGCGAGACGGTGGCATTCCGCGAAGGCGAGACGATCCACACCGAGAACTCGCACAAATATACGGTGGAAGGCTTCCGCGAACTGGCCATCGAAGCCGGCTTCACACCCCGCGAAATCTGGACCGATCCGGCCCGGCTGTTCAGCATGCACTGGCTGGAAGCGTAGTCAGAGCGTCAGCGTCGCTTTCAGACCGAGCACGACGATATCCTTGCGCGCGGAAACGCCGCCGGGATCGACGATGTATTGCAAATTGGGCGAAAGCTCCGCGCCTTTCGCCACAATCGCGCGATAGTCCAGTTCGGCCGCGTATTCTGTATGCTGCACAAAATCCGGCGGTAGAAGCCCGGCGGCATTGTGCAGCTGTTCGCCCTCGGCGGCACGGCCGTTGACATGTGTTGCACCGAAAGCGAGCGCGATCTCATCGTTGGGCCGGGAGACAAGCGCGCCTTTATAGGTGGCCCCCACCGCGAACTGCTTGTCGTTCAATGACGTGCGGCGGTCCGATTGCATGTATTTGGCGAAGAGCGTGAGGCCCTTGCCGTAACTGCCGCCCGGCGCATCCTTGGGCGGCGCTTCGCCCGTAATCTGCTGCCGCGCATCCAGAAAGAAGCCGTCGCGGCCGTGATCCATCAGCGACGGCAAGCCCGTCACCGAAAGCGGATCGTTGTTCACGTCATAGAACACATCGGGCGCTTCGCTGCTGCTGTGCCAGCCGCCGATCTGATAATCGCCGGGAAGGCCGGCGACGGAGGGCTTCCATTCCAGCTCAAACGGGATCAATTCGCCATTGCCGCCGGAGAAATCGAACGAGAAGCCGTGCTTCAGATTCTTAGGATTGATCTGGTAGATGCCGACTCCCACGTCCACCGTGTCGCTGACATTGGCCTTGAGGCGCGCGCCCCATTGGCTCACGGGTGAGTTGAACCAGTAATCGCCATCCACATTGCCCGGCGTCGAACCGCAGAAGCCGAGATTCTGGAAATTGCAGGGGATGACGTCGAAATCCGCGCCCGGATTCATTCGCCCGAATTCGACGTCGATCGCTTTGTTGAAAAGGTGTTGTTCGAAGGACAGTTGTGTCAACCGCCAGAGATTGCCGCGGCCCCAGATCTCCTGCGGCTGCATCAGCGTGCGGAGGTCCGCCGTATTGGCGATGTTCGCGCCGAAGCGCTTGGTGATGTTGGCTTCGATGGAGCCGCCGTCGTCGCCGATGAGCTTGCCCAGATCGGCCAGCGCCTCAAAATCCAGCTCGTTCGCGCCCGTCGCCGATTGGTGATCGCCGCCGGACGGATTCCACGCGCCTTCGAAAACGCCTTTGACCTGGAATTGCCAGCCTTCGTTCTTCAGATCGGTGCGCGCGCCGTTCCAGTCGCCAGTCAGTCCCGGCTGGAAATCCGTATCGTTGGCGAGCGCCGCGCTGCTCGCCAGAAACCCCGCCACGCATCCCAGAAGAAGTCCACGCAAGCCGGTCATGACGGCAACGCGAAGGCGACGACTTGGTCGCTGATCTTCGGCGTCAGCAGCGGATTGCCGCCCGCGCTGAACACGACATATTGCTTGCCCTTGTAGATGTAGGTGGCGGGGATCGCGACGGACGGCGCATCGACATCGGCTTTCCACAAAACCTTGCCCGTCTTCAGATCGACGGCGCGCACGCGCGAGTCCATCGAGGCGCCGATGAAGATCAATCCGGTCTTGGTAATGATCGGCGCGCCAATCGTCACCGAGCCCCAGGACTTGGGCATGTAGAAGCCCCACCATTGCACTTCACCGAACGGCTTCTTCCACAACAGCTTGCCCGTCGTCATGTCATAGGCCGAGAGCGAACCGTAAGGCGGCGCCCAGCACGGCATGCCGAGCCAGTTGAAGAAATTGTGGACGTAGACTCCATAGGGTGTGCCGGATTGCGGGTAATAATCCGCCGCTTCTTCTTGCGTCATGCCCTTGGTCTTGGCGTCGTAGTCCTTGCGGCTCAGCAGCTGATAAATCTGCGCGGTGTAGGAGTTGTTCACGACATAGATGCCATGCACAGGATCGGCCGCGCCGCCGCCCCATTCCACGCCGCCGACGGTGGGCGGATATTCGAGACTGCCTTGCAGGCTGGGCGGCGTGAAACGGCCGTCATAGCGCAGCTTCTTGAATATGCGCGTGCATTGGCCGCCGCTCGCGATATCGGAAATCCGTGAGATGCCATTCCATTTGTCCGGCACGACGGGCTGCGGGATGGAGACGTAAGGCTGCGTCGGCGAGTCCGCTTCGCCCGGAATGTCGGAGCGCGGAACGGGCTTCTCGGTGATCGGATAGATCGGTTCGCCGGTCGCGCGATTGAGCACGAAGAGGAAGCCCTGTTTGGTCGATTGCACCAGCGCCGGAATCGTCTGCCCATCCTTCTTGATGTCCATCAGGACCGGCGCGGAGTTGGTGTCGTAATCCCAGATATCGTGATGCACGAGCTGGCGGCTCCACACGACTTTGCCGGTTTGTGAATCGAGCGCCGTGATCGAAGTCGCGTAAGGCAGCTTCTCCTTGCGGTTGCCGCCCCAATAGTTCGGGCTGGGCGAACTCACGGGCAGATAGACGATGCCCGTCTTCGGATCGACCGACATGCTGGCCCACACATTCGCGGTGCCGGACGTCTTCACCGCTTCGGGCGGCAGCACGTTGAAGGTCCATTTCAGCTTGCCCGTCGCGGCATCGACGCCGAAGACATTGCCCGCGGGCGCGTGACTGCCGATGGCCCAGTCTTTTCCGGCCCAGCCGATGATGAGCATGTTCTTGAATACCGTCGGCGGCTGCAGGATGGACATCGGCCATGTGCCCTTGGCCGTGTTCCATTGATCGATGTTCAGAACGCCGTTCTGCGCGAAGCCGGTGCATAGCTTTCCGCTGTCGGCATCGACCGCATAGAGCTTGGCCGTCATCGAGCCGATATAGACGATCTTCTGGCATGGCTGCCCGGCTTGCGGATTCGCCGACTGCCAATAGGCGACGCCGCGCGATTTCATGCCGGGCTGGGTCAGCGCCTTGCGCGGTTCATGCGGATCGAAAATCCACTTGACCTTTCCGCTGTCGGGCTGGAGCGCGAAGATGCGGTAGAAGGGCGTACCGATATAAACGGTATTGTTGACGAAGATCGGCGTGGCTTCGGAATAGGTTTCGGCCGGCACGCCGAATGCCTTGTTGGAATGATCGCCGGTGTGGATCTGCCAGGCGATCTTCAGGTTCTTCACATTCTGCGGCGTGATCTGGGCGGCGGTGGAATATTTCTGCGCCATCAGGTCGCCGTTGTAGGTGCCCCAATTCTGGCTCTGCGCAGATGCGCTGGCGGCGCCGAGCGCCATCGCGGCGGCAAGAGCAATAGAAGCGGTTTTCAGCATGTGCATCTCCTTCAGCTTGCGGAAATGCGCGGGGCGCCGCCTGCCAGATGCCAGATCCAGCCGATGAGCGCGACAACCATGCAGACAAGCAAAGTGGTGGATTCGAGAAAGTAGGCACAGACCGCTGTGCCGAGGATGTCCAAAATGATGAGCACCCTGAAAAGCGTGAAGAGCCGGTGCGGCATGGTCCCGAACCCGATCCAGGACGACGCCCACAGCATCAACGCGGTGGAAACCAGCACGAGCAGCGTGCCCCATTGATGCGCGATGGCGCCATGCGGCGTGAAGTAATCGACGAGGCAGATTACAAATCCGACAGCTGCGGCGATGGCGATCAGGCGGGCGCCGTTAAGCGATGGCCGATCCGGAATTGCGATGGAGTTTGACAAGCGCACCCCCAAAAATTCGCCAGGTTCTCGTGGCGTTCGGGAGATAAATGTATCGTATTACGATATGTTCCGGTTGCTTCGCGGTAAAGTTGCCGCATGGCGGCTCAGCCCTTCGCCGTCTTTCTCTTCTTCCCGTTCGGCTCGCCCCTGTGGAAGAGCTTCTTCAACTCGCCCTTGGCATCGTTGAGCGTCTTCTTGCGCGAGGCCGGCAGGTTCTTGCCCGCGCGGTTGATGGAGAAGGTGAGCATGGAGAGCGCCGAGCGGTAGGGATCGGCCTTGCGGCGGTGGCTATGCTCGGCGGAGCGCTTGAGTGAAGCGGCGATCTTCTTCGGATCGTTGAGCGTGAAGACGCCTTTCTTCAGGTCCAGCGCATCGCTTTCACGCGTGACGCGGCCGGACCACTTCTTTGTTTTGCGCGTCTTTTTCTTCTTCGCGGCCATGCGGGAAAAACGGAACGGCGGGCCGAGTGTTCCGCTGCTCCGCGATCGTTCAATTCCAAAATAAACCGTCATGGCCGGGCCTGTCCCGGCCATCCATTAACGCAGGCCATGGGCTTCTGGAAAATGGATGGCGTCCGCACGCTGTCGCTACGGACCAAGGGCGGCCATGACGATGTTGGATAAAGAGAAATCTATCGAACTAAGACGCTGCCGCTTTGCCGACACGCACCTCGTCCCCCGCACGCAGCGAATCCGGCGGGTTGTCGATCACCTTGTCGTGGTGGCTGAGGCCGGCGGCGATCTCCACCGAGGTTCCCATGTCGCGGGTGATGGTGATGGGTTTCACCACGACGCGGTTGTTCGGGCCCACGGTCGCCACCGACGTGCCGTTCGCATTGAAGATCAGCGCGCTGGCGGGAATCTGGACGGTGTTCGTGTTGGCCGGCAGATCGAAGCTCACCTGCGCATAGGCGCCGGCCTTCAGCTTGTGATCCGGGTTGTCGGCCTGAAGCTGCATCAGCACGGTGCCCGATTGCATGTTCACCGATTGGGCGTTCGCCATCAGCGTGGCGGTGAAGCTCTGCCCCGGATAATCGGGCACGGTGAATTTCGCGGTCATGCCGGGATGAATCTGCGCGGAATAATTCTGCGGCACATTCACATAGATGCGCACCTTGCGGTCGTCCGCCACGGTGAAGAGCGGCGTCGCGCCCGCAGTGCCGACATTCACAAGCTGGCCGACATCGGTGCCGCGGCTGGTCACGATGCCGTCGAAAGGCGCGGTGATGCGCTTGAAGTTTGTCAGATCGCTCAACCGATCCATATTCGCTTTCGCGGAGGCGGTGGCAGCGCTCTTGGCGGCAAGATCGCCGTTCGCTTCATCGACAAGTTGCGGCGCGATGGCGTTGGCCTTGCCGAGCATGTTGTAACGCTTCGCCGTTTGCGCGGAGAGGCGCTGGTTGGCGAGCGCGGTGTTGTAATCGGCTTTGGCCTGCGCGAGCTGCTGGTCCTGATCGGGCACGTCGATCTCGGCGAGTAGCTGGCCTGCTTTCACCGGCGTTCCAATATCGACATACCATTTCTTCAGGTAACCGCTGACGCGCGCATAGATCGGCGCGGCGTTGATCGCCTGCACATTGCCCGGAAGCACGAGGCTGCCGGCATCCTTGCTGGTTTCCAGATCGATGACGCTCACCGACTGGATCGCGTTCGCATCCGTCCAATTGCTGACCGAGCGGCTGGCAACCACGCGCGTGATGAGGCCGACCACGACGATCACCACCAGCACGGCGGCCGTGACGATACCGATCAGCTTCAGCCGCGGCGGCGGCGTGTGGCGCAACATGTTCTCAGGCATAGGCTTCTCCGGATTTCGGCGTGGGCGTTGCGCCTTGCGCTTTTCGCGCGGCGCGGCCGTGAACGATGCTGAACACCACCGGAACGAACAGAAGCGTGGCGGCAGTTGCGAAGACGAGGCCGCCGATCACGGCGCGGCCGAGCGGCGCGTTCTGTTCACCGCCCTCGCCCAGGCCCAATGCCATCGGCGCCATGCCGATGATCATGGCGAGCGCGGTCATGAGCACCGGGCGGAAACGCGTGAAGCCGGCTTCCACGGCGGCGAGCGCCGCGTCGGCATGTTCGGCGAGGCGCTCGCGCGCGAAGCTGACGACAAGAATGGAATTCGCGGTGGCGACGCCCATGCACATGATGGCGCCGGTGAGCGCGGGCACCGACAGCGTGGTGCCGGTGGCGAACAGAATCCACACGATACCCGCGAGCGCGGCAGGCAATGCGGTGATGATGACGAAGGGATCGAGCCAGGATTGGAAGTTCACGACGATCAGCATGTAGATCAGGACGATCGCGGCGACGAGGCCTTCGCCCAACCCGATGAACGCCGTGTTCATGGTGACCACCTGCCCGCGCACCGTGACCGTGACGCCGCGCGGAAGATCCTTTGCCGTCGCGGCGATGAGATCGTCGATATCGCCGGAGATGGCGCCCAGATCGCGGTCCTGCGGCGTGCCGTAAAGGTCGATCACGGGCATCACATTATAATGCGAGACGACGGCGCTGGAATCCTCGCGGCTGATGGTGCCGAGGCCGCCCAGGATCTGCATGCTGCTGGCGTTCGCGCCGGTGATCGGGATGTTCTCCAACCGGTCCAGCGTATCCACCCGATATTCCGGCATTTGCGCCACGATGGGATAATTGACGCCGGTTTTCGGATTGAGCCAGAAGGTCGGCGCGATCTGCGAGGTGCCTGCGAGCGACGCCACGACGCTGTTGGTGACATCGCGCTCGGTGAGGCCCAACTGCGCCATGCGCGAGCGGTCCACGTCGATCTTGAGCTGCGGATTGTTGAATGCCTGCTGGATGCGCGCATCGGCAAGGCCCGGAATCTTCTGCATGCCGCGCAACAGCACGGCGGCATAGGCGCGATCCTTGTCGAGCTTGGGGCCGGAGACCTGCACATCGACCGGCGCGGGCGAGCCGAAGTTCAGGATCTGGCTGATGATGTCCGACGGCAGGAAAGAGAATGTCGTGCCGGGGAAAGCGCGCGGCAAACGCTCGCGCAGCTTGCGCACGAAATCCGCCGTTGGGCCGTGATCTTCGGTCAGCGTGATGTAGATGTCGCCGTCCTGATATCCGATGACGCCCGAGTTGTTATAGACGGTGTTGATGGAGCTGGTGGGCAGGCCGATATTGTCCACGATGGAGGCGATTTCGCGCGGCGGGATCGTCTTGCGGATCTCGCGCTCGAAATCACCGAACATCGCCGCTGCCGTCTCGATGCGCGTACCGACCGGCGGGCGGGCGTGGATGGTGATCTGGCCCGCATCGACCGACGGGAAGAAATTCGATCCCAGGAAGGGAAACAGCACGAACGACACCACGACGAAGCCGAGGAAGCTGATGACAAACATCTTCCGGTGCGCCAGCGCCAGCGCGAGGATGTTGCGATAGCCTTCGCGGAAATTCTCGAACCGTTCCTCGAAGTTGCGCTGGAAGCGGGCAAAAACGTTGTTGCCCCGCGCGCCGTGCAGATCGTGATCGGCGTCTTCCACCGGTTCGCCCGTGACGGCATGCGGCTTCAGCAGATACATCGCCATGGTCGGCACCAGGGTGCGCGAGAGGATGAAGGAGGCGATCATCGCGAAGACCACCGCCTTGGCCATCGGCACGAACAAGAACCCGGCCACGCCCTTCAGCGCGAACATCGGCACGAACACGATGCAGATGCAAAGAAGAGAGACGAAAGCGGGCTGAACGATCTGCTGCGCGCCGTCGAGGATGGCGGTGCGCACATCCTTGCCGTGCTCCAGATGCCAGTTGATGTTCTCGATGGTGACGGTGGCGTCGTCCACGAGGATGCCGACGGCAAGTGCGAGGCCGCCCAAGGTCATCAGGTTCAATGTCTCCCCGTTCAGCCACAGCGCCGCGATGGCGGCGAAGACGGCGAGCGGGATCGAGATGGCGATGATGACGGTGGAACGCCAGCTTCCAAGAAATATCAAGATCATCAGGCTGGTGAGCGCGGCGGCGATGATGCCTTCGCGCATGACGCCGGACACCGCCGCCTTCACGAAGATGGACTGGTCGTTCAGCAGGTGGATCTTGAAATTGTCCGGCAGCGTGGCCTGCAGCTTGGGCAGGGCATCCTTCACGCCCTGCACGATGTCGAGCGTGGAGGCGGAGCCGTTTTTGAGGATGGTGGTCAGCACCGCACGCACGCCATCCACATGCACCATGCTGCGCTGGGGCGGGCTGCCGTCGCGCACATGGCCGACGTCGCGGATATAGACGGTGGCGCCGTTCACGGTCTTGATCGGGATGTTGTTGAGATCCTCGATCGTCTCCGCCGCGTCGTTGAGCTTCACCGTGTATTGCCTGGCGCCGAGCTTCACATCGCCCACCGGGATGATCTGGTTCTGCGCGGCGATGGCGTTGCCGACATCCTGCGCCGAAAGTCCGCGCGCCTGCAGCGCCTGGCTATCCAGGTCGATCTGCAACTGGCGCAGCTTGCCGCCATAGGAATAAGGAATGGCGGCGCCGGGAATGGTGGTCAGCACCGGGCGCACGAAGTTCTGCGCCAGGTCGAGAATCTGCGCCTCCGACATGTGATCGCCGGAGAAAGCGAGCTGCAGGATCGGCACGGTGGAGGCATTGTAGTTCAGGATCAGCGGCGGGTTCATGCCCTGCGGCATGGATTTGATCGTGGTCTGCGAGATCGCGGTGACCTGCGCGTTCGCGACGGCGATATCGACGCCGGGCTGGAAATAGATCTTCTCGATGCCCATGCCGGGCAGCGAGGTGCTTTCGATATGCTCGATATCGTTGACGGTGGTGGTGAGGCCGCGCTCGAATTGCGAGATCACGCGGCCCGCCATCTCGTCCGGCGAAAGATCGGTGTATTGGAACGCCACGCCGATGACGGGGATTTTAATGTCCGGAAAGATGTCGGTGGGCATGTTCATCGCGGCCAGCGGGCCGGCGATGACAATCAGGATCGCCATGACGATAAAAGTAAGGGGCCGCTCAAGCGCGACGCGGACGATCCAGGTCATTCAACAACAGCTCTCAACGCTCGCATTTCGCCAGCAAACTTCGGCGCAAATGTCCGAAGAAGTTTCGCCTGTGCGGTTCGCGGCGCCGAACCGTTTCATCTGCCCGCACCCATCACGCATGTCGCGTGACACATCCCGAACGCTATGTTACTGACCGGTACGCTTGCGGTTGCCTTATAGGTACCGCTCGGTAACAGCGTCAAGGCGCAGAAGCGTGACAAAAAGCAAAGCTCCCCTGCGTGCCGCGAACGCCCGAAAGATAGGCGTTCCCAAACGCGCAGCCGAACGCATCCGCGAAAGCGCCCGCGATCTCTTCTACCGCCAGGGCATCCGCGCCGTCGGCGTTGACGAGATTGTGACGCATGCGGGCGTGACCAAACCCAGCCTCTACCGCAGCTTTCCGTCCAAGAACGAACTGGCCGCGGACTATCTGCGCCTGATGGGCGAAGAAGGGTTGGCGCGTTTCGACGCGACAATGGCCGCCGATCCCGCCGATCCGCGCGGTTGTTTCCAGAACTGGCTGGCCGATCTTCTGGAGAAGGCGAACAAGCCGGACTATCGCGGCTGCGGCACCACCAACGCGGCGGTGGAATATCCCGACCGCAAGCATCCGGCGCGCAAGGTGTCAGCCAACATCAAGACCCGGTTCCGCGCGAAGCTGCGCGACGCCGCGGCGGCGATGGGCGCGCGCGAACCGGACAAGCTCGGCGACGCGCTGCTGCTGCTGCTCGAAGGCGTCTATGCGTCGGGCCAGCTTTTCGGCGTGGACGGCCCCGCGCGCGTCGTCGTCGAAGCGGCGGATGCGTTGATCGACCGATATTTGAAAGTCTGACCCTTCGCCGGGGGGTCTTCACCCTTTTGCTGTCTTTTCCGTTCAATCGGGATAAAGAGAGGCGCGCCATGAGGCGCCTCTTCCCAAAGGTTCCATTTTGGCTTTCCGCAAGACACCTGCCGCCATCGCCCGCGCCCTCGCAGAGCGCGATTATAAAGAAGCCACGCCGGTGCAGGCCGCCGTGATGGAGGCCGATGCGGAAGAGCGCGATCTTCTAGTTTCCGCGCAGACCGGCTCCGGCAAGACCGTGGCCTATGGCATCGCGATGGCGGAGACGCTGCTGGAAGGCGCCGGCACGCTGGGACCGGCGCGCGAGCCGCTTGCGCTCATCATCGCACCGACGCGCGAGCTGGCGTTGCAGGTGCAGCGCGAATTGAACTGGCTTTATCAATATGCGGGCGCGCGCGTGGTGGCCTGCGTGGGCGGCATGGACCCGGGCCGCGAACGCCGCCAACTTCAGGATGGCGTGCATATCGTGGTCGGCACACCGGGGCGCTTGCGTGACCATTTGGAGCGGCGCGCGCTGAAGGTTTCGGCGCTGAAAGTCGTCGTGCTGGATGAAGCGGACGAGATGCTCGACATGGGCTTCCGGGAAGATCTCCAATTCATTCTGGAAACGACGCCGCCGGAACGCCGCACCCTGCTGTTCTCGGCGACCTTGCCCAAGACCATCGTCAATCTGGCGCAGCACTATCAGCGCGACGCGTTGCGCATCAAAACGGTGGGCGCGAGCGAAGGCCATGCCGATATCGAATATCGCGCCATCCGCGTGGCGCACAACAAAGCGGAAAGCGCGATCGTCAATCTGCTGCGCTTCATGGATCCGCCCAATGCGCTGGTGTTCTGCGCCACGCGAAACGCGGTGCGCCATCTGGAAGCGATCCTGCTGGAGCGCGGTTTCGCGGCGGTGGCGCTATCGGGCGAACTCAGCCAGAGCGAGCGCAATCATGCGCTGCAGGCGTTGCGCGATGGGCGCGCGCGCGTTTGCGTGGCGACCGACGTTGCGGCGCGCGGCCTCGATCTTCCGAATTTGGGTTTGGTCATCCACGCCGATCTGCCGAACGACGCGGAAGTGCTGCAGCATCGCAGCGGCCGCACGGGGCGGGCAGGCCGCAAGGGCGTGAGCATTCTGCTGGTGCCCAATTCGCGCCGCCGCCGCGCCGAAGAAATGCTGTCGCGTGCGCGGGTGCAATTCACCTGGACCGAACCGCCCTCCGCCGACGACATCCGCAAGCTGGATCAGGACCGGCTTCTGCAGAACCCGATCCTCACCGAACCCAGCAGCGACGAAGAACTGTCGATGGCGAACAGCCTTCTTGCCGCGCACAATCCGCAGAACATCGCCGCGGCGTTCGTGAAGATGTATCGCGCGACACTGCCCGCGCCGGAAGAAATCGGGGAAGTCTTTGAGCCGCGCGGCGAACAGCGCGGCAGAAGCGAAGCGCAAGGCTCGCGCGAACCGCGCAATCGCGCCGAACGGCGTGAGCAGAAATTCACGCCGGAAAAGCGCCCACAAGCCGAACGCGCCGATATGCCTCGCCGGCCCGGCGACATGGAAAACGGTGTGTGGTTCAAGATCACTGTTGGGCGCGAGCGCAACGCCGATCCCAAATGGCTGCTGCCGGAAATCTGCCGCCAGGGCGATATCACCAAGAAGGATATCGGCGCGATCCGCGTTTATGAGCGTGAAACGCGCTTCGAAGTCTCACCCGATGTCGCCGAAGCCTTCGCGGCCCATGTCGCCGAACGCAAGAAAGGCGGCGTGCGCATCTTCGCCGCGCCGGACGGACCTTCCGTCGATACCGCGCCCGACACCGGCGGCAGCGCCCCGCCGCGCAAGCCTGCACATGCCGGCAAACCGCCCTTCGCCAAAAACAAGAACAAGCACTTCGCGAGCAAGCGCAAACACGCGGCGAAGGCGAAGCATTAGATAAAAACGTCAGATGGCCTGTAAGCCGGGTTCTGTCCACGCGGGTTTCCCCGCGATAGATGGCCATTCCTCTGGGATGTGAGTTGCCCCACACCTCACGCGACCTACCCGGACGGCTATCCGGAAACGGATTACGTGCCGTCCCTATTTGGTCTTGCTCCCGGTGGGGCTTGCCGTGCCACCTCTGTTGCCAGAGACGCGGTGCGCTCTTACCGCACCTTTTCAACCTTGCCGCGGCTTTAGGCCGGTAGGCGGTTTCATTTCTGTGGCGCTTTCCCTGGGGTTACCCCCGGCGGATGTTATCCGTCACCGTGTTTCCGTGGAGCCCGGACTTTCCTCGAAGCTTCTTGCGAAGCCCCGCGGCCATCCGGCCATCTGACGCGGACGCAGATTAGAACAACGCCCCGCGCCCGGCAATCGGCGGTCCAAAGGCGGCGCAAAAGTACGATACCCCAGAATTGTCACAGCCGGTTAAAACGGCGCCGTTTTCGATTCAACCTTGCGGCTATTTGGTGGCGCGGGAACTTTCGATGCATCGACGGCGTGTTCCCGAACGCGAAAACATTGGAATTTTCGCGGCGTGTGCCAGCGCGATGCAACAACAGCGTTTGTTTTCCGGCATACCTCGTTCGGAGTATGTTGGCGCAGAACGAAACAGTTGATCGCAATTCGATCCGCGTTCGAACAAAACCGTTTTCCTTCGCTTAACGCATTCGCGATGTGCTGTGCGCCGCCACGGAACGCGTTGTGCTACCCGCGCTTTTCCGTTTCGTAACAGCGAGGTGATGTATGGGACAAAATTTGAATCGCATCGAACCGACCGTCATGGGCCCGAACGGAAAATGGCTTTCGGTGTCGGATCTTCCTGCGCCGGATACGAAACGCTGGGTTCCGCGCCGCAAGGCGGAAGTCGTTGCCGCGGTCCGCGGCGGCATCCTTTCGCTGGACGACGCTTGCGAACGCTATGCGCTGACGGTCGAGGAATTCCTGAGCTGGCAGCGCAATGTGGAGCGCTACGGTCTGCAGGGCCTGCGCGCCACGCATCAGCAGCAAGACCGCCGCGACGAAGACCGTGGCCGCAGCAGCAGCGGCCCGCACGAACACCACCATCACGCCTGAGCGTTTCAGGACCTGGTTTCAGGCCAGGGCGAGATCGACGGCCGACAGTGCGTGCAGCGTGGCAGTATCGTAGAGCGGGACGCTCGCGTGCTCGGCTTTCAGCAGAATGGGAAATTCGGTGCAACCGAGAATGACGCCTTGCGCGCCCCGGCGAACGAGCTTCTCCATGATCACGGTGCACACGGCGCGGGATGCGTCGTTGAAGTCGCCGCGCGTCAGTTCCTCATAGATGATGCGATGAAGCGTGGCGCGGTCGTCCGCATCGGGCGTCAGCACCTCGATGCCGAACTTCTTCGCGAGCCGGTCTGAGAGCACGCCTCCCTCTTCCATCGTATAGCGCGTACCGATGAGGCCGACGGTGCGAAAGCCGTCACGCCGGATCGCCGCGCCCAACGGATCGGCGATGTGCAGCAGCGTCACGCCCGATTTTTCCATCTCGCCGAACACCAGATGCATGGTGTTGCAGCAGAGCATGACGAAATCGGCCCCGCCGCCGGCCAGCGAACGGCAGATGCCTGCAAGCTCTTCTCCGGCTTCGCGCCAGCGGCCTGCGCTCTGCAATTGCGCCATCTCGCCGAAATCGACGGAATACATCAGCGTCTTCGCGGAATGCACGCCGCCCAGCCGCTTCTGCACTTCGCGATTGATGAGCTGGTAATAGACCGACGAGCTTTCCCAGCTCATGCCGCCGATCATGCCTATGGTTTTCATCCGGTGGGTCCCTTCACTGCCGCGAGACTAGAAGGGGCGATCCACCGGCGCTACGCCGTCGCGTGCATGGCAGCTTCGCTCTGCGCCAGAAGGTCGGCGAGGATGCGGCCGCATTCTTCGTCCCACACGCCGTCGAGCTTGGCGGTGCGGAAATGGCGCTGGAATGCCGTGACCACTTTGTCCACCGGCACGTCGACATCGGGCACAAGGCCGTAGCCGAAACGCGCCAGCGCCTTCTCGAACGGTTCGGTGAGCGCATGGAAGCCGCCAGCGGGCCACAGACCGATGCTGTATTCCGACAGGCATTTCCAGGGAAACAACTCGCCCGGATCTTCCTTGCGCGCGGGCGCGACATCGCTATGCGCCACGACGCGCGCGGGCGCAATGGGATGGCGCGCGAAGATTCCGCGCGACAGGTCAATCAGCGATGCAATCTGCGGATCGGTGAACGGCACATAGCCGAACTCATGGCCGGGGTTGACGATCTCGATGCCGATGGAGCGTGCGTTCACATTGCGCTCGCCTGCCCAATACGAAACGCCGGCATGCCAGGCGCGGCGCTCCTCGGGCACATGGCGATAGACGCGGCCATCGCGATCGATGGTGTAATGCGCGGAGACTTTGGCTGCGGGATCGGTGAGACGCGCAAGCGCTTCTTCGCCCGTTTTCATGCCGGTGTAGTGCAGCACTAGCATATCGATGGGCGCGTTGCGCTCATCGTGATTGGGGGATGGACATTCGACGATGCGCAAGACCCTGCCCTCTTGGTTCAGACGTGATCGTGTCCGCCGACACGGCCCGGACGCCAGTAACCTTCGGCGGCGATACGGTCGCGTGCAAAGCCGCGGTCCAGCAAGCGGTGGCGAAGCGTCCGAACATTGCTTGTCTCGCCGATAATATAAGCGAAACCGCTGCCGTCCGGAAAAGCGAAGTTTTCGACGGCGTCGTAAACAAGTGAGTTCGGCCCGGCTTTCGCGCCGTTGCGGAACAGCCATGCGGTTTTGGCGTGGGTCTGGAGCGGAACGATATCGGCCTCGTTGTCCACCTCGATGAAGGCAAAGCCTTTTGCATCATGCGGAAGGCTTTCCAGCATGGCGAAGATGCCGGGGATGCAGGTTTCGTCGCCAGTGAAGAGATGCCAGTCGGCGGGGCGCAGATAAGTGTGCCCGCGCGGGCCGACGGCATTTACGAAATCGCCGGGCTTGAGCGCGTCCAGCCATGGGGCGCTGGCGCCCTCGCCATGCAGCACGAAATCGATGGCAAGCGTGCGCGCTTTGGGATCGTGCGTGCGGATGGTGTAATGGCGGCGCGCGATGCCGTCACCGGTGGGAATCTCCAGAACGACATCCTGCCCGCGCGTCCAGATCAGTTCGTCCAGATCGGGACCGGAGAATTCGACGCGCGCCATGCGCGGCGCGATCTGCTTCTTCGCCGTCACCATAAGCGGCCAAACGCGGCGGCCTTTGCGGGCAATGAAATTGCCCACCGTTCCCAGAAGGCCGGTGTTCTGTTCCTGCCGGTCCATCGAACCCTCAGACAAAGATTTTGTAAGCGACGGTTTCACCGTCCGCGCGCTTCAAAGAGAACTCGGCGCCCTTCTCATGCTCGTCCACCAGCGCTTCGTAGAGACGCAGCGCGTTGCGGATGACTTCGGCGTAGGACGCTGCTTCGGTTTTCTCTTTCAGCCGCGTCAGCCGGTCCATCGCTTGCGGCGGCATTTCGAGCTGCACGCGGGTGGTGGTGCGGCCCGACACTTCGTCGGCGCCGGTTTCCATCGCCTGCGCGGCCGCACGCATCGCCTCGGCAGCGGCATGCTTGTAATAGCGGCGGTGACCAGGACCTCTCATAAGACTCTCACTTTCCATTCGGGGCGGATGGCGGCGGCGTGACCACCACGGTCGGTTGCGGCGGCGGCCGCGGCCCGCCCGCCGGCCTCAGATCGAAATCGTAGTCGCCATGGGGACCGCGAAAATGATCGTGATGGTGATGATGGCGATGGGCGATGAACAGGAACGCCAGCACCGCCAATCCCAAAAACACGAAAGGCGACTTGAACACCGCCGCGATCACCGACACCAGAAGCGCGATGATCAGGATCGGGATCAGAAGTCCGAGCGCGGGCCACACCAAAAATGGAAAGCCGCCCCGGCGATGGCCCGACCTCCATCCGGAATGATGATAGTAGCCGTCTTCATATTCGCCGTAGCGCGGGCCGAAGCTTTCGCGCGCGGCGGCACGCACGCGCTCCTTGAAAGCGCGTTTGCGTTCGCGCCATTCCTCGCGCTGGCGGCGCCATTCCTCGCGTTGCGCGCGATGCGCGTCGCGGCGGCGCTTCCACTCTTCATATTCCGCGCGGTCGTCTTGCGGCTGCGCTTGCTCGCGCCCGTTATTGTCGTCGATGGGGAAATCGTCCCCCACACCAACACCGAATTTGCTCATTTGCGGCCCTCCCTTGAGCCCATCATCTTGCCATCAATATTTGATGACTCGGTCGCTGGACGTCAAGAGAGATCATCATATTTTGATGATTTTCGAACAAGCCTTTGAAATAACTAGGTTATCGTCGGGCCAACCTAGCGCGGGACTTCGATGGGCGGCCCGTCGCAATAGCGGTGGCCTTCGGCGCGGCAGCGTTCGTGATCGAGATAGCCCCGGATCGCGAACACCAGCCAGCCGCCGACGATCACGATGAGGAGGCCCGCGCCGATCATGACGAGCATGTTGCGGCGCGCGGCGTCTTCCTGCTCCCGATCATTTTTCGGATCGCTCATGGGTTGGTGAGATCGTTGCCGGGTGCGCCCGGACCGCCCAGGATCATGAACGTCGCCATGTCCCACGCATTGCGCATGCCGATGATCAGCAGCGTCACCAGCGCCGCCGCGATCAACTCCAGGCCGGCGCTTATATCTTTCACGAACATCAGCGCGGCGGAGACGCCGAGAAGCCCATACATCAGGACGGGAAAGATGCCGTACCAGCAGCGGTCGATGAGATCGATCTTGAGCGTGGTGATGCGCAAATAGACGATGATGCCGTAGATCACACCGGCCAATCCGCCGGTCCCGAGCAGAATCGCAAGAAACAGCGTATCCAGCGTCGGCACCATCAGGATCGCGGCGGCAACGACCACGCTGCCCAGATGCACGGTGGCCGGCGTAATGAAGCCGCGAATGCCGATCGTGCGCTTCTCGATGTTGCCCGCAAGCGTCGCCACCACGAAGGTTGCGCCCACCAGCGCGCCGGCCGCGCCGCCCATCATTATGTAGAAATCATGCCACGGTTCGAGATTGAGTTCGCTCATGCGCATCCCCGGATCGCGCTTATCTTATATCGCGTTCCCTGCGGACCGTCTCGTAAGCCGAGTTGATGGCCGCCAGCTTGTCGGTGGCAAGCTTGACGAATTCGGGCGGCACGCCGCGGCCGATGAGGCTGTCCGGGTGGTTCTCTTTCACCAAGAGGCGATAGGTTTGCTTGATCTCCTCCTCGCCCGCTTCATAGCTGATGCCGAGGATCACATAGGGATCGGCGGAATCCACGAAATGCGTGGCGCGAATGCGGCGATAGACGTTGGGCGAAAAGCCGAAGATCTCCGCGATATGCTCCATCAGCCGCGCTTCGCCGGGATGGAAGACACCATCGGCCTTCGCGATCTCGAACAGCCCGTCCATGATGTCTTCCAGCACGCCGGGGCTGGTGCGGAACATGCGGGCGATCTGCGTGGCATAGGCGTCGTAGCCGGCGGTGTCGCGGCGGGCCAGATCGAAGATGCGCTTGACGTTGGCCTGCTCCGACGGCGGCACCCGGAAGACGCGACTAAATGCTTCTTCTTCGTCGCGCGTAACGACGCCGTCGGCGGTTGCGATCTTGGCGCCGAGTGCGATGATGGCGATGGTGAAGGCGACGCCGGGCTCTTCGGGACGCTCGACCATGAAGCCGCCGCGATCGAACAGCACATGGCCCGCGAACGCGCCCGCCAGCGCGCCAATCGGTCCGCCGGCCAGGAAGCCTGCCGCCGCACCACCCAATTTTCCCCAGATGGACATGGGGCGAAGCATTAGGACAATGTGGGCGGAAATGCGACCGAAAGATCACCACCAAGGAAGAAGAATGTCTCACGCAGAGACGCAGAGCCGCAGAGAAAAACCACATGAAGCTGGGCAGGAATTTAGCGGTACCTTCTCTGCGGCTCTGGTCCGCACGCTGGCGCTGCGGACCTGCGTGAAATTCTTTTTATGAGCGGACGCTGGAATTTCTATGTCGATCGCGGCGGCACGTTCACCGATGTGGTGGCGCAGGCGCCGGACGGAACACTGTCCAGCCACAAGCTGCTTTCGGAAAACCCGGCCTATGACGACGCGGCGCTGGAAGGCATCCGCCGCTGCGTCGGTGTTCCCACCAATGCCCCGATCCCCGCAGCGCGGATCGGCGAAGTGCGTATGGGTACGACAGTCGCCACCAATGCGCTGCTGACCCGCGAAGGCGAGCGCACCGTGCTGGTGACGACGAAGGGCCTGCGCGACCAGTTGCGCATCGGCTATCAGCACCGGCCCAAGCTGTTCGCGCTGAAGATCGAGCTGCCGGACATGCTCTATGAAAGCGTGATCGAGGCCGATGAACGCGTGACCGCCGAGGGCGAGGTGCTGACCGCGCTTGATGAAGCCGTATTGCGGCGCGATCTGGAAGCCGCGCGCAAAAGCGGCGTCGAAGCCTGCGCCATCGTATTCATGCATGGCTATCGGTTTCCGGCGCATGAGAAGCGCGCGGCTGAGATCGCGCGCGCGGTGGGTTTTGCGCAGGTCTCCACCAGCCACGACACCGTGCCCTTGATGAAATTCGTGTCGCGCGGCGATACCACGGTGGCGGACGCCTATCTGTCGCCGGTTCTGTCGCGCTATGCCTCGCGCATTTCGCGAGCGCTGGGCGACACGCGGCTGTTCTTCATGACGTCGAATGGCGGCCTCGCCGCGCCGGATTTCTTCCGCGGCAAGGACGCCATCGTCTCCGGGCCTGCCGGCGGCGTGGTCGGCATGGCGGAAACGGCGCGCGACGCGGGCTTCGGCCACGCCATCGGCTTCGACATGGGCGGCACATCGACCGATGTGTCGCGCTTCGACGGCCAGTTCGAACGCATCTACGAAACCGAAGTCGCGGGCGTGCGGTTGCGCGCGCCGATGATGGCGATCCACACCGTCGCGGCAGGCGGCGGCTCCATACTTCATTATGACGGCGCACGCTTCCGCGTGGGGCCGGACAGCGCGGGCGCCGATCCCGGCCCCGCCTGTTACCGGCGCGGCGGGCCGCTCACCGTCACCGATGCGAATGTGATGGTGGGGAAACTCAGCGGCGAATTCTTCCCGCACATCTTCGGGCCTAAAGTCGATCAACCGCTGGACGAAGAGGCGGTGCGCGCGAAATTCGCGGCGCTAGCGAAACAGACCGGGCAATCGGCGGAAGATGTGGCCGATGGCTTCATCCGCATCGCGGTGGAGAACATGGCCAATGCCATCCGGCGCATCTCGGTGGCGAAGGGTTATGACGCGCGTGACTACGCGCTCAACTGTTTCGGCGGCGCGGGCGGGCAGCATGCCTGTCTGGTGGCCGACGCGCTGGGCATGACGCGCATCTTTATCCATCCCTTCTCCGGCGTGCTGTCGGCGTACGGCATGAAACTCGCCAGACTGCGCGCGCTCAGGCAACGGGCCGTGGGACAAAAACTGGACGCCGCGCGGATGGCGTCGCTCGCGCAAACCGCCGATGAGCTGGCGCGCGCGGCGGAAGCGGAAATCAAGGCACAGGGCGCTGTTGCCACGCATGCGATCAAGCGCGCGCATATCCGTTACGAAGGCAGCGATACGACATTGCCGATCGCGCTGACGTCTCTTGACGAGATGGCGTTCACTTTCGCCGAACAGCATGCACGGCTGTTTGGTTTCGGGTTCGAAGGCAAAGGACTGATTGCGGAATCGGTTGAGGTTGAAGCCACGGATTCTCCTCCCCCGTTTACGGGGGGCGCTAGCGACAGAGTCAGCGCGCCGAGCGCAGCGAAGGCGGAGGGGCCCCCCTCCACCGCTTCGCGGTCCCCCTCCCCCGTAAACGGGGGAGGAAAGAAAGAAGCAAAGTTCTTCTCGCTCGGCACCTGGCACGATGCGTCTCTCTATAAAGTGCGCGATCTCACTGCCGGTGCTGTCGTTAGCGGCCCGGCGCTTCTGATCGAACCGCACCAAACCATCGTGGTCGAACCGGGCTGGCGTGCGGAGATCCGCGAGGATCATTCGCTGGTGCTCACGCGCGCCGCCGCCGCGAAAGCCGCGATCAACGCCACCACGGAGGCCGATCCGGTTTCGCTGGAAGTGTTCGCCAATCTCTTCATGGCGGTCGCCGAGGAAATGGGCGCGACGCTGCAGAACACTGCTTCTTCCGTGAACATCAAGGAGCGGCTGGATTTCTCCTGCGCGATCTTCGATGCCGATGGCGGGTTGGTGGCGAATGCGCCGCATATGCCCGTGCATCTGGGATCGATGGGCGATTGCGTCACCGCGATCATGAAGAAGCATCCCGCCATGCGCGACGGCGACATGTTCGTCACCAACGCGCCCTATGACGGCGGCACCCATCTGCCGGATATTACTGTCGTTGCGCCCGTGTTCGTGGACGGCAAGGCGCGGTTCTATGTGGCGAGCCGCGGGCATCATGCCGATATCGGCGGCACGACGCCCGGCTCCATGCCGCCCTTCTCGCGCGACATTTCCGAAGAAGGCGTGTTGTTCGATGGCATCCAGATGGTGCAGGCAGGGCATTTCGACGATGCGGCGGTGATGCGCGTGCTGGAAAGCGGCGCCTATCCCGCGCGCAATCCGCCGCAGAACATCGCGGACCTGAAAGCGCAGGCGGCAAGTTGCGCGCGCGGCATTTCGGAGTTGCGGCGCGCTTGCGCCAATTACGGCGCGGACGTCGTCACCGCTTATATGCGCCATGTGCAGGACAATGCCGAGGAAAGCGTGCGCAAGGTGATCGGCGCGCTGAAAGACGGCGAATTTTCCATGCCGATGGATGGCGGCATGACGATCAAGGTGAAGATCGGCGTGGATCGCGCGGCGCGTTCGGCGCGCGTGGATTTCACCGGTACCTCGGCGCAGCAGCACAACAATTTCAACGCGCCGGGATCGGTGACCAAGGCGGCGGTGCTGTATGTGTTCCGTTGCCTTGTCGAAGGCGACATTCCGATGAATGCCGGTTGCTTGAAGCCCATCGAGATCGTGGTGCCGCGCGGCAGTTTGCTCAATCCCAATCCGCCCGCCGCCGTGGCCGCGGGCAATGTGGAGACGAGCCAGGCGGTGGTGGATGCGCTGTTCGGCTGCCTCGGCGTGCTCGCCGCGAGCCAGGGCACGATGAACAATCTCACCTTCGGCAATGCGCGACATCAATATTACGAAACCATCTGTGGCGGCGCGGGCGCGGGACGCGATTTCGACGGCGTGTCGGCGGTGCACACGCATATGACCAATTCGCGCCTCACCGATCCGGAGATTCTCGAAGCACGCTATCCGGTGTTGCTGGAGGAATTCGCCATCCGCGCAAATTCCGGCGGCGCGGGCAAGCAGCATGGCGGCGACGGCGCGATCCGGCGCATCCGTTTCCGCGAAGCAATGAGCGCCGCCATTCTGTCCACCCGGCGCGAGACATCGCCCTTCGGCCTGGAAGGTGGCAAGGATGCGGCGCGCGGCATCACAACCGTCATCCGCACCGACGGCACACGCGAAACACTGCGTGGCCAGGATGAAACCAAAGTCGCGCCCGGCGATTGCATAGAGATCGCAACACCGGGCGGCGGGGGATTTGGAACCCCGCTGTCATTCCCGGCCGAGCGAACGAAGTGAGCGAGGGAAAGGGGACCTAGGCAGTTCCGACGCTGCGGTCCCAATAAGTCATTTCCCATTTCAATTTCCGAAACCTGAACAGTTGGACCACCTGGGTCCCCTTCCCTCGCGCGAACGGAGTTCACGCTCGCCGGGGATGACAGTGAGGATTAAGCTGCGAGTAGCGACATCGGAGAAACATCATGACCACCATTCTCATCACCGGCGCCAATCGCGGCATTGGGCTGGAATTCGTGAAGCAATATGCGGCCGACGGCGCGGAGGTGATCGCCTGCTGCCGCGAACCGGCGAAGGCGGGCGCGCTGAAAGCCGTCCAAGGCAAAGTGCGCGTGATGGCGCTGGATGTAGGCGATCCGGCCTCGGTCGCGGCGCTGAAGAAGGATCTGGGCGATGCGCCTATCGACATCCTGATCAACAACGCCGGCATTTCCGGGCCGCGCAACGCCACGCCGGGCACGCTGGACATGGAGGCGTGGCTCAATGTGTTTCGCGTCAATTCCATCGCGCCCTTCATGCTGGCGTTGGCGCTCAAGCCCAATCTGCGGGCGGGCAAGGACAAGAAACTCGTCACGCTGACCAGCGTGCTCGGCTCCATCGCGGAATCGGGCGGCGGCAACCAGCCTTATCGCGCCTCGAAATCCGCCGTGAATTCATTGATGCATGGCGCAGCGAAGGATTGGGCGAAGGACGGAATCCTCGTCGGCATATTTCATCCCGGCTGGGTGCAGACCGACATGGGCGGCAGCGGCGCGCCGGTGACCGTCGGAGACAGCGTGAAAGGCCTGCGCGCGCGGATCGTGGAACTCGATGCTGGAAAGAGTGGAACTTACCGCGATTATTCGAATCGCGAGATTCCCTGGTAGCGCCCGCGCGCCTGCTGCAGCGCGAAACGACTTATTCACAGCTTCCCGTTTTGAGGCATCGAAAAAGCATCATGCTTTTCCGGGGGTTACAACGCGGGCAACAAAATGACGCGGGAACCGCGGAACGGTTTGTATATCGGGCCGTTCATTTGCGTCAGAGTTATGGCGTTCCGAAGAAGCAAGCATTGGAGGGACCAATGGTTCGCGAACTCGAACTTCTCGCGGTCACTGTCGTGTTCATGTTTCTGGGGGCATGTGTGATGGGTGTCGTTCATTAGAAGCGAATAAGAAAAAGATTTACGAAAAGGCCGGGCAGAACGCCCGGCCTTTTTGATTCCGATCGTTTTCAGGTCGGAAAACACGCGTTCAGTGCGCCGTGGCGCCCGTCGCGTAGATCGTCGCTTCGCTATAGGCGATGTAGAGGTGAAGCTGGCGCAGGATACCCATGCCCAGAATGATCCTCGGCCCGCCAGGTCCCATCACCTTGGTTTCACTGTCCGGCACCAGGACAAGATCCGGATTGTTCACAGCGATGCCCACCAGCGAAAGCTTCTTGAAGGGATAATGATACCTATGCGACTTGTCGCTTGCGCCCGGCAGCGCTTTTAAATCCGGAGTCTTTTCATCTATCCCGAATTCGTGATGGGCCGCTTCCATGCTCATGTAGGAGCGCGTCGAGCCCGTATCGAGCGAGGCGATGATCGTCTTGCCATCCAGGCCCACGGCAAAACTTATGTGCCCCCCTTCGCCGATAAAAATCGGGATCGCGACATAGCCCGATTGCGTCCAATAAACGACCTGACCGGGGCAATGATCTTGAGAGGCCAGGTAAAATTTGTTATTCGCAAAATCGAACTCGGCGTCGTAAGCGCTGAGAATATCCGGCGCCAATGTGCCGTCGATTCCATTCGGCATCCAGCCGTCCGGGATGATCGCGAATGGCATGGTGTTGGTTTTAAGCCCTCCCAGATCGATATCCCGCGCGATGGTCATATGGTCTACGCGCAGTCCACCGAACATCCTCAGATATCCGCCGGTAGACGTCTGCACCGGCAGATCGAGGGATTTCACCGTGCCTTTTGTCAGCATGGACACGACGCCGCCTGTATCCACGAGAAGGTGAACGGTCTTGCCGCCGATGTTCATCGGCACAACCACGCCGCCGCTCTCATCCGTTCCCATGTCGAGCACTGCCGCGTGAACGACGCGGCACTGCTTGTCCGCTGCGCGTGCCGGCAGGCAGAGCAGAGACACAAGAGAAGCCGCCGCCAGAAAAGCTCCGATACGCATGGACGTTTCCTTCACTGAAGATGTTTCAATTCGCCAACGGCAAGGCCACGCTCAACGAAGTCTCGCGGACAGCTGCTTGCCGCCTGCTCAAGCAGCGGCTGGGCGTTCTTGGGCATGTGCTGCGCCAGCCACCATTCGGCGACATAGAAATTCGCCTCGCATTCATTGCCTTTCGCTTCGTCCGGATCGCCACGGCCGGCGCTTGCGATGACGTCCTCCGGTTTGGTCTGGCCCATGAACAACGAGAAGGCCGGCAGGGGCCATGCGTCGAGATCGAGGTTTTGCAGATCGTGCCGCATCTGCGACGGATCGGCGGCACCTGCCCGCACGCGCACGACGTCCAGCCAGAGCCAGCCATAGGCGTATTTGGGATCGAGCTTTGTGGCCTGTTCAAAGTCGCTCGCTGCGGCAACGAAATCGCCCTTCAGCCAGAATATTTGTCCGCGCCGGCGAAACGCGGGTGCGCCGGGTTGCGCGGCCATGACAAGATTTTCGTCGGCAATCGCCTGATCGAATTTCTGCAGACACACATAAGCCGACGACCGCCATCCGAGCGATTCCATATCGTTCGGCTTCAGCTTCAATACCGCTGTGAAATCATCCGCCGCATCCGCGCACGCGCCATTGTAGAGGAGCGCTCTGCCTCGATTTACATGGGCAACGGGCACCAGTTCCGGATTGAGGTCGCCCGCGTTCAATGCGGCTGTGAACTTGGCGATCGCCAGCTTCACATCACCACGATTTCTCGCAGCAAGACCTTGGCTGTAATCATCGTATCCGGCTGCAGAAGCGGCTGACAAAGCCGCAAGCCAAACCAGCCCGATAAATATATATCGAGACATCCCACCCCCACGCCAAGACTAGCCGAGGAATTCGGGATGCTCAATACTTTGTAGGTTACGCCGCGTCTTTCGCGTGCGGGTCGTAATTCAGGATCGGGCCCAGCCAGCGTTCGGCGGTGGCCATGTCCCAGCCTTTGCGGCGCGCATAGTCCTGGACCTGATCGCGTTCGATCTTGCCGGTGCCGAAGTAACGGCTTTCGGGATGCGAGAAGTAGAGCCCGCTCACCGCGGAGCCCGGCCACATGGCGTAGCTTTCGGTCAGCTTGATGCCCGCCTTGGCTTCCGCATCCAGCAGCTTGAACAGTGTGCCCTTCTCGGTGTGATCGGGCTGCGCGGGATATCCCGGCGCGGGGCGGATGCCGCGATATTCTTCCTTGATGAGTTCGGCGTTGGTGTAGTTCTCGTTCGGCGAATAGCCCCAGAATTCGCGGCGCACGCGCTCATGCATGTGCTCGGCGAAGGCTTCGGCGAGACGGTCGGCCAGCGCGCGCAACAGGATGGCGGAGTAATCGTCCTTCTCCGCTTCGAAACGCTTGATGTGCTCGTCTTCGCCGTGGCCGGAAGTGACCGCGAAGCCGCCGATGAAATCCTCGCCCTTGCCGATGGGCGCGATGAAATCGGCCAGCGCCTGATTGGGCTTGTTGCTTTCGCGATTCATCTGCTGGCGGATGGTGTGCAGCCGGTGGATCGGAAATTTGCGGGCCTTGTCGCCATAGACGACGATGTCGTCGCCATCGGCATTGGCGGGCCAGAAGCCGACGACGGCTTTGGCGGTGAGCCATTTGCCGTCCACGATCTTCTTCAGCATCTCCTGCGCATCCTTGAAGAGATTGCGCGAAGCCTCGCCGACCTTGTCGTCTTCGAAGATACTGGGATATTGACCGACCAGTTCCCAGGTTTGGAAGAACGGCGTCCAGTCGATATAGGGCACGAGTTCGCCCAGATCGTAAGGCCCGTATTGGCGCGTGCCGAAATATTTTGGCACCGGCGGCTCGTAATTGTCCCAGTCGAATTTTTCCTTGTTGGCGCGCGCCTGCTCGAGGGTGAGGCGGCGGCCGGGCGCGCGGGCGGCGGAATGGCGCGCCGCGATCTCTTCATATTCCTTGCGCGTCCTGGCGACGAATTCGGCGTTCTGCGTTTTGCTGAGAAGCGCCGACACCACACCCACGGCCCGCGAGGCGTCGGTGACATAAACAGTCTGCCCGCGCTTGTAGCGCGGATTGATCTTGACGGCGGTATGCACCTTGGAGGTGGTGGCGCCGCCGATGAGCAGCGGAATGTCGAAGCCCTGCCGCTCCATCTCGTTGGCGACATGCACCATCTCGTCCAGCGAGGGGGTGATGAGGCCGGAGAGGCCGATGATGTTCGCGCCCGTGGCGATCGCCGTGTCGAGGATCTTCTGCGCCGGCGTCATCACGCCAAGGTCGATCACCTCATAGCCGTTGCATTGCAGCACCACGCCCACGATGTTCTTGCCGATGTCGTGGACATCGCCCTTCACCGTGGCCATGACGATCTTGCCGGCGACTTCCTTGCTCTGGTTCTTCGCCTTCTCCGCTTCCATGTAAGGCAGCAGATGCGCGACGGCTTTCTTCATCACGCGCGCCGATTTCACCACTTGCGGCAGGAACATCTTGCCCGAGCCGAACAGATCGCCGACGACGTTCATGCCCACCATCAGCGGGCCCTCGATCACATCGAGCGGCTTGTCGGCATCCAGGCGCGCGGCTTCGGTGTCTTCCACCACGAAACTATCGATGCCGTGAACCAGCGCATGCGTCAGCCGCTCCTGCACCGGCAGCGAACGCCATGCGGCGTCTTCCACCTGCGCCACCGCCGCGCCGCCCTTATAGGTCTGCGCCATGGTGAGCAGGTGTTCGGTCGCGTTGGGCGTGCGGTTGAAGAGCACGTCCTCGATGGATTCGCGCAGCGGCGTCGGAATGTCCTGATAGACGGTGAGCTGGCCGGCGTTGACGATGCCCATGTCCATGCCCGCCTTGACGGCGTGGAACAGGAAGATGGAGTGCATCGCTTCGCGCACGGTGTCGTTGCCGCGGAACGAGAACGAGAAGTTCGACACGCCGCCGGAGATATGCGCCAGCGGCATTTCCTCGCGGATGATTTTCGCCGCCTCGATGAAGGCGCGGCCATAGTCGTTATGTTCCTCGATGCCGGTGGCCACCGCGAAGATGTTGGGATCGAAGATGATGTCTTCCGGCGGGAAACCCACCTTGTTGACCAGCACGTCATAGGCGCGGCGGCAGATCTCTACCTTGCGTTCCAGCGTATCGGCCTGCCCCTGCTCGTCGAACGCCATCACGACGACGGCAGCGCCATAGCGCATGACTTCGCGGGCGTAATGGACGAAACGCTCCTCGCCTTCCTTCAGCGAGATGGAATTGACGATCGGCTTGCCCTGCACGCATTTGAGGCCGCTCTCGATCACGCTCCATTTGGACGAGTCGATCATCACCGGCACGCGCGCGATGTCCGGCTCGCCCGCCGCCATGTTGAGGAAGCGGCGCATCGCCGCTTCGGAATCGAGCAGGCCTTCGTCCACGTTCACGTCGATGATCTGCGCGCCGTTCGCCACCTGGTCGCGCGCCACCGTCAACGCGCCTTCGTAATCGTTGGCGGCGATGAGTTTGCGGAACTTGGCGGAGCCGGTGATGTTGGTGCGCTCGCCGACATTCACGAAATTGATGTCGGGCGTCAGTGTGAACGGCTCAAGGCCGGAGAGGCGCATGTAACGCGGCTTCTCGGGAATGACGCGCGGCTTCACGCCTTTCACCGCTTCGCCGAACGCCTTGATATGCGCGGGCGTCGTGCCGCAACAGCCGCCGACAATGTTGACGAGGCCGCTTTGCGCGAACTCGCCGATCATCGCCGCCATTATCTCCGGCGTTTCGTCATAGCCGCCGAATTCGTTGGGCAGGCCGGCATTGGGATGCGCGCTGACCAGCGTGTCGGCGGCCTGACTCAGTTCGTCCACATAGGGGCGCAGTTCTTTGGCGCCCAGCGCGCAATTCAAACCGATGGCGAATGGCCGGGCGTGGCGCATGGAATGCCAGAAGGCTTCCGGCGTCTGGCCGGTGAGCGTGCGGCCCGACAGATCGGTGATCGTGCCGGAAATCCACACCGGCAGGCGCTCGCCCATCTCCTCGAACACCTGTTCGATGGCGTAGATCGCGGCCTTGGCGTTCAGCGTGTCGAAAATGGTTTCGACCATGATGACGTCCGCGCCGCCCTTCATCAGCCCGCGCGTGGCATCGGCATAGGTGCTGCGCAGCTCATCGAAGGTCACATTGCGGAAGGCCGGATCGTTCACATCCGGCGAGATGGAGGCGGTGCGATTGGCGGGGCCGAGCACGCCGGCGACAAGGCGCGGGCGCGAGGATGTGCTCATGCGATCGCAGATTTCGCGCGCCAGCCGCGCCCCGGCTTCGTTCAGTTCCGGCACCAGATGTTCGAGGCCATAATCGCCCTGCGACATCGAGATGGAATTGAAGGTGTTGGTCTCCAGGAAATCCGCGCCGGCTTCGAGATATTGCCGGCAGATATCCTGGATGATCTCCGGCTTGGTCAGCGTGAGAAGATCGTTGTTGCCTTTCAGGTCGCTCGGATGGTTGCCGAAACGATCGCCGCGGAAATCGGATTCCGTCAGGCCATAGCCCTGGATCATCACGCCCCAGGACCCATCCAGCAGCAGGATGCGCTCGCGCGCTTCCTTCTTCATCCATGCGATACGCGATGCTCTATCGAAACTCATAGCAAATCCTTTCCTCCCCCGTTTACGGGGGAGGTGCTGAACGAGCGAAGCGAAGTGAGGCGGAGGGGGCCCCCTCCACCGCTTCGCGGTCCCCCTCCCCCGTAAACGGGGGAGGAAACAAAAAACGCGATGCTCATGAGCGAGCCTCGGGGCGCATACCCAGCAAACAACAAGCCGCAAAAGTCAGATCGGCTTGGTTCAACGTATAGAAATGAAACTGGTCGAAGCCTTCGGCGCGCAGATCCTGCACCTGCTCGGCCAGGATGGTGGCGGCGATGAGCTTGCGGGTGTCGGCGTCGCTGTCGAGGCCGTCATAGAGGCTTGCCAGCCAATCGGGCACGGACGCGCCCGCCGTCGCGGCCATGCGCGAAATGCCTTTGATGTTCGTGGTCGGGATGATGCCCGGCACGATCGGCACGTTTATGCCCGCCTTCACCACGCGGTCACGGAAGCGCGCCATGGTTTCGGTGTCGAAGCCGAATTGCGTCAGCGCGCGCGATGCACCCGCATCCACCTTGGCCTTCAAGAGCGCGATGTCCTGTGCTTCCGAGGCGGAGTCCGGATGGCGTTCGGGATAGGCCGAAACGCTGATCTCGAAGGGCGCGATCTGGCGGATGCCCGCGATCATGTCCGGCGTGGAGCCATAGCCGTCCACGGGTGCCTGATATTTGCCCTGCATGTTCGGCATGTCGCCGCGCAGCGCCACGATGTGGCGGATGCCCGCATCCCAATAGCCGCGCACGATGTCGTGGATCTCGCCTTGGCTGTGCGCCACGCAGGTCAGGTGCGCCGCCGGCGACAGCGAGGTTTCTTCGACGATGCGTTTGACCGTGTTGTGCGTGCGGTCGCGCGTCGAGCCGCCCGCGCCATAGGTGACCGAGACGAAAGCCGGCTTGAGCGGTTCGAGGCGGCGGATGCAGCGCCACAGATTCTCTTCCGCTTCCGGCGTCTTGGGCGGGGAAAACTCGAACGAGACTTTCAGCGGGCGCGTATCGCGCGCAAGGCGACGCAAACTCATGCAGCAACTCGTGAACGGTGGTGGCGGGCCTGCGTGGCGGCGGCCCAGATCTTGACCGTGAGCTTTCCGTTGCCGCCCGTATGGGGCGCGATGGCGGCGGACTCCAGCGGTTTCAGGTTGAGGGCCTCGAACCAGCCCTGCACTTCCTTGTCCGAGAAACCCAAGCGGCGGTGCGCCAGCTCGCTGCGCAGGAATTCCAGATCGTGCGGCGCGAAATCGACAATGAGAATGCGGCCGCCGGGCTTCAAGACGCGCGCGGCTTCGGCAACTGCGGCTTGCGGATCGTCGAGATAATGCAGCACCTGGTGAAATAGCGCGGCGTCGAATCCGTTGTCCGTCGTGCCTGTGGCGAACGGCATGCGGAAAACATCGGAGAGCCGCACCTGACAATGCTGGACGCGGGCACGCGAAAGGCGATCGCGCGCGATGGCCAGCATCTCCGGACTCACATCGATGCCGACGCCGTGCTTGATCTCCCCCGCCAGCAATTCGAGCATGCGGCCCGTGCCGGTGCCGGCATCAAGCAACGATTCCACCGGCTGCGCGCGCAGCATGGTGGCGATAGCAGTCTCGACATCCTTTTCCGGCGCGTGCAGTGAGCGGATGCGTTCCCAATCGTCGGCATTGGCTTTGAAGAAAGCGGCAGCTTCGGCGGCGCGCGCCTCGCGCACCTGGGCCAGGCGGCGGCGGTCCGATGCCAGGATGTCGGCGTCGCGTTCGGAGAGCCGGGAAAGCACATGCCCCAACTCCGCGCCCGCGCCCTTCTCGGCGGAGCGGTAGAACACCCAACTGCCTTCCTTGAAGCGCAGGATCAGTCCGGCATCGCACAGCAATTTGAGATGGCGGGAGACGCGCGGCTGGCTCTGCCCCAGAATCTGGGTCAGCTCGGAGACGGTCAGCTCCGCCTCCCGCAGGATCAGCAGCAGGCGCAGCCGGGTCGGATCGGCGGCGGCCCGCAGCATTGCCAGCAATTCGTCCATTCACAGCCTCCAGACGCTGCCTCATATAAACATATCTTTATATGAGTATGCAAATGGATAACTGGCCGGAAAAAGCGTAGAAATAAATGGTGAATTCGGAGCAACGCTGCGGAATTTACAGCCCTCGTGTGATCCCTTTCACTGTCCCTTGATGCCGGATGTGGTAACCCTACCTAAAGCCGGATCGGCGATTCATATCGTGCCGGCCCATGGGGGCAGCGCGGGCTGGAATGGTGGTTCGTGCGTTATGCGAAGACATGAGAAGTGCGCTGGGACGATGATGCGGGGACTAAGCAAATTACTGTTCGTGGGTATGGGCCTGCTGCTCGCGGGCTGCGCCACCGATCCGACCGGCGCCAACGACCCTTATGAACATACGAACCGGGCGGTTTTCGACTTCGACCAGAAGCTCGACAAATATGTGATCAGCCCCAGCGCCGGCGCGTATGTCGCCGTCGTGCCCAAGCCCGCGCGCACCGGCGTGCACAATTTCCTGCAGAATCTCGATCTGCCCGTGACTTTCGTGAACGACGTGCTCCAGGGCGAAGTCCATCGCGCCGGCGACACGCTTGGCCGCTTCACGATCAACTCCACGCTGGGCGTGGCGGGCCTGTTCGATCCGGCATCGGATTTCAACATTCCCTATCACAAGGAAGATTTCGGCCAGACGCTGGCCACTTGGGGCGTGGGCGAAGGGCCTTATCTCGTGCTGCCGTTCTTCGGCCCCGATCCGCCGCGCGATGCCGCCGGCCAGGTGGTGGATATTTTCTTCGATCCAACCACGTATATCAGCCTGCGCGAGCATTTCTGGTATTCGGCGGGCCGCCGCTATCTGGTGGTCGTCGACCTGAAATCGCGCAACTTTGATACGCTCCAGAACATTGAGCGTGGGTCGGTCGACTATTATGCGTCCGTCCGCAGCCTGTATCGTCAGCTGCGCAACAATGACATCCGCAACGGGCAGCCGGACGTGCAGAATCTTCCGGATCTCTGAAGCGGCGGGCTGCCACGAACTTGCCACACCCCGCCGCGATCATTGAACCCGTTCCAGCCCCCTATCGGAGCAGATCATGATTCAAGCTTTCTCACGCACGCATGTCATGGGCGGCCTCCGCCTTCTCGCGCTGGCGGCGGTCGTCGCAATCGCCATGCCGTTCGCCGCCGCGCGCGCGGCTACGCCTGCCGAAGAATTCGTGCAAACGAACGTGCAGAAGGGACTTGCCATCCTGAACAGCAATGGCTCCAAGGAGCAGAAGCGGGATGAATTCCGCAACTTCCTGCTCAAGCTGACCGACCTGAAACGCATCGCCGACTACACGCTGGGTCCGGTGAAAAACTCCACCTCGCCCGCCGACCTGGCGGCATTCGAGGATGCGTTCCGCGAATATGCGTTCGCGGTTTACGAGTCCGAATTCCAGAAATATTCCGGCCAGACCCTGAAGGTGACCGGTTCGATGCAGCGCAAGGCGGATGATTATCTGGTGACCACCGTGCTCATCGATCCGAATGCGCCCAAAGGCGCCGACCCGATCCAGGTCGATTTCCGCATCTTCGGCACGCCTGGACATTTCACCGTCGCGGACATCATCGTGCTGGGACTGGATCTGGCGATCACCGAGCAGGACGATTTCTCCTCCTTCCTCGCGCAGAACAACAACAGCGTGAAAGCGCTGACCGCGAACCTCAAGGAACGCGCCGCAAGGGTGCGTGCCGGCGGCAATCTTTCCGGCAAGTAACCGCCTGTTTCTCAAGCAAATGCCGCGGCATCGCTGCCGCGGCATTTTTCCTTTATCCCGTCATGACTTCGCCACATCGCGCGCCCACCTTGCGAAATCATCGAAAATCCAACGAGGCCAAGCTATGGAACTCCGTTCGGCAACGGCCCGCCTTCTCGCGGTCCTCGCCCTTCTCTTCGCCGTTGGACTGACGGGCGCGCAGGCGGCAACGCCGGCTGAGGATTTCATCCAGAAGAATGCCCAGCAGGGCCTCACGATCCTCAAAGACAATTCGCTCTCGCGCGACGCCAAGCAGACGCAATTCCAGTCTTTCCTGGAGTCGCTGATCGACATCCATCGCATCGCGCTGTTCACGCTGGGATCTGCCGCGAAATCGGCGCCGCCCGCAGATGTGGACGCCTTCGCGGAAGCCTTTCGCGGATACGCATCCGCCGTCTATCAGGAACAATTCGCCCATTATTCCGGCCAGACGCTGAAGGTCACCGGATCGGTCGAGCGCGCGCCGGGCGACTACGTCGTGCGGACGGTCGTTCTGGAGCCGAATGGCAGCCAGTCCGCCAATGCCGATGAGGTGGACTTCCGCGTCGCCGACACCGGCGGCAAGCTGCAGGTGATCGACGCCAGCGTGGTGGGCGTCTGGCTCTCGCTGCAGCAGCGCGACCAGTTCACCGCGTTCCTCGCCCAGCACAACAATGACGTGAAAGCCCTGACCGCCGACCTGCAGGCGCGCGCCGCCAATATCCGCAGCAACGGCGCCTCCAGCCGGAACTAACCTTAAAGACGCAAAGCCGAGAGCGGATGCGCTTTTCCCTTGGGAGGCGCGGGGTTCTTGCGCCTATAGTTTGCGCGGTGGGGCATGGGGGCCGCGTCTTGGACGCCTTTCAGAGGTTGCGGAGTTTTGCGCGCGCGGCGCCGGCCGTTGCCGCGTCCGTCTTCTTTTTCTTCTGCGCGCCGGCGCAGGCCAACCGAGCCGAAGATTTCACGCAGGACTACGTCAAGCAGGGGTTGGCGATCCTGAACAACCCGGCGCTGTCGCATGATGAGAAGCACAAGCAATTCCTCGCGCTGCTCGAACCGGTGACGGATATGCGCCGCGTCGCGCTCTACGCGATCGGTCCTGCGGCCAAGACTTCACCCACCGAACAGCTCGAAGCCTATGTGAAGGCCTTCCACGATCTGGAGCTTTCGCTCTATGAGCGCGAGCTGTGGCGCGTGCAGCAGGTCAAGGTCGAAGCATCCATCGACCGCAGCGCAAACGATACGATCGTCCAGGCCTTCCAGCTCGACGACGCGGGAAACCGTTCGGTGAACGCGGACGAGATCGATTTTCGCGTTCTCAATGCGGCGGACAAGCCGATCCTTGTCGATATCTGCGTGCGCGGCGCATGGGTCGCGGTCAATCAACGGGTGCAATACGCAGAGTTCCTGTCGCAACGCGGGAACGACCTGACGAAACTCATCGCAAAGCTGCGCAACCGCACCAGCAAGATGAACCACTATCTGGCTGCCGGCGAAGAGCCGCCGCGGCGCGTGCGCGCGAAGACGACAACGCGCTGATCAGGCCCGCGCGAACCGCTTGTATTTGATGCGGTGCGGCTGGTCGGCGTCGATGCCGAGGCGGCGCTTCTTGTCCGCTTCGTAATCCTGGTAATTGCCTTCGAACCATTCGACATGGCTGTCGCCTTCGAACGCCATCATGTGCGTGGCGATGCGGTCGAGGAACCAGCGGTCATGGCTGATGATCATCGCGCAGCCGGCGAATTCCTCCAGCGCCGATTCCAGCGCGCGCAGCGTATCGACATCCAGATCGTTGGTCGGTTCGTCGAGCAGCAGCAGATTGGCGCCGGATTTGAGCATCTTGGCCAGATGCACGCGGTTGCGCTCGCCGCCCGATAGCTGGCCGACCTTCTTCTGCTGGTCGCCGCCCTTGAAATTGAACGCGCCGACATAAGCGCGACTGTTCATCGTCCGCTTGCCGAGTTCCAGAACATCGAGGCCGTCGGAGATTTCCTGCCACACGGTCTTGTTGGGATCGAGCGCATCGCGGCTCTGATCCACATAACCCAGTTGCACGGTGGGGCCGATCTTGAGCGTGCCGGCATCCGGCTTTTCCTGCCCGGTGAGCATGCGGAACAGCGTGGTCTTGCCCGCGCCGTTGGGACCGATGACGCCGACGATGCCGCCCGGCGGCAGCTTGAAGTTCACGTCTTCATAAAGAAGACGGTCGCCATAGCCTTTCGCCAAACCTTCGGCCTCGATCACCACGCCGCCGAGGCGCTCGGCCACCGGGATGATGATCTGATTGGTGACGCTGCGCTGCTCGTTGCTCCGGGCAAGAAGGTCCTCATAGGCGTTGATACGCGCCTTGGATTTGGCCTGACGCGCCTTGGGCGATTGCTGGATCCATTCGCGCTCGCGGGCGATGGCACGTTCCTGTGCGGCTTCTTCGGCGCCTTCCTGACGCAGACGCTTTTCCTGCACCACGAGGAAGGACGAGTAATTGCCTTCGTGCGGAATGCCGCGGCCGCGATCCAGTTCCAGAATCCAGCCGGTGACATTGTCGAGGAAGTAACGATCGTGGGTGACAAGGATGATGCAGCCCTTGTATTCGCGCAGCGTCTTTTCCAGCCACTCCACGGATTCCGCGTCGAGATGGTTGGTGGGTTCGTCGAGCAGCAGCACGTCCGGCGCATCGAGCAGCAATTTGCACAACGCCACGCGGCGGCGTTCACCACCCGACAGCGTGGAAACATCCGCGTCGCCTTCGGGGCAACGCAGCGCATCCATCGCCTGATCGACCTGGCTGTCGAGATCCCATAACCCTTGGGCTTCGATCTCGTCCTGCAGCTTGCCCATCTCCTCGGCGGTTTCGTCGGAATAGTTCGCCGCGATCTCATTGTAACGGTCGACGAGCGCCTGTTTCGCGGCCACGCCTTCCATCACGTTGTCGCGCACGTTCTTGGCCGGATTGAGCGTCGGCTCCTGCGGAAGATATCCCATGCGCACGCCCTTGGCGGCCCAGGCTTCGCCGGTGAAGTCCGGGTCCATGCCCGCCATGATCTTCATCAGCGTGGATTTGCCCGCGCCATTGACGCCGACGATGCCGATCTTCGCGCCCGGATAGAACGACAGCCAGATGTCTTTGAGCACCTGCTTGCCGCCGGGATAGGTCTTCGAGAGACCTTTCATCACATAAACGAATTCCGGACCGGCCATGGCATTCACCTGAGGAAATTGCGGGAGCGGGGCGTTGTAGCGTTGGCGGGCCCGCGGCGTCAAAAACAAAAGGCCGGGCGCTAAACCCGGCCTTTCGCGGTCGATTTTCGTGAGGTTAGAAGTTGATCTTGGCGCGGCTGAGAACGGCCAGCGAGTTCACGCCGGGCTGGCCCGCGAGATTCTGCTGCCAGGCCGCATTGGCCTGCAGCGCCAGGGCGCCATCCAGAAAGCTGGTCTCATAGCCCATTTCGAAATCGGTTTCCGACTTGCCGCTCATCAGCGAAATACGTTCGCTGCCGGGGAGGATGTTGCCAAAATCGTCGAGTCCACTCGTCAGACCAAGGCCGCCGGAATTGAGCGAGAGCGGACGGCTGACGGCGAGTCCAAGACTGTCATTGTTTGCAAACAGCCCATGCTTGGCGATGGCGATGCCATAGCCGCGGCTGTGCAGCGTATCGGTGCCGGACGGGAGGGCGGAAGCGCGCAGATCGAGCTGAGAGATGCCTTCGCTATAGGACACGGTCGTCACCCAGCCGGAACCGAGGCCGAGGCGTGCGGACAGCCCCACCGCATTCGTCGTCGAACCGTTGCTCATGGCAAGCGCATTGCCGGCGAGAAGGCCGCTTTGCTGCCTGGTGTTCGCCGCCGAAAGGCTGAGCCCGCCCCATGGCGCGAAATCCCAGTTGACGCCCGCGATCACGGAACGCCCGGTGCGCCGATCCAGACTGCTCTGCAGCCCCTGTGTGAGATAGGAGAACACCGGCGTGTCGAAGCTGTTGCGTCCGGCGCCGAATGTCGCTTCCCCGAAATTCACATGCAGATCGCTTGCGAGCGCAACCGTGGCGCCGACGAAATCGCTATTGCCGCCGAACGCCGCATACGGCACGGCGGACGCGGAGCCGGTGAGGAACAATCCGTCATACGCGCTGCCCGATTGCGCGCCGAACGGATCGAAGCGGCCCTGCAGATCCAGATTGTGCGCGATGTTCAGCAAAATGCCGTCCGACAGCGTGGCGGTCAGTTGCAGATCGCGCACGTCGTGGCGATCGCGGTTCGCAGCCTGCGTGGCGCCCGAAAGAAAGAGCGGCGCCGCGCCGCTTGTCGCGATGCCGGAAGCAGTGAATGGGCCGAACGCGCTTACGCCGGAAACCGCGAACGGCGCATAGGCCGTCCATGGCGACGACGGCGCGGCGAACTCCACGTCGGGGCTGTAGGCGATTTTCGTGGGCTCACTGCGCGCGGTGAACGAAGCACCCGCAGCATAGACAGGCGCACGCGCGAGAAGCGCGGCGGCGACCGTCAAAGCTGTCAGGAGCAAACGACTACGCATACGTCCCCGATTTGCGGGGGTCAGTACGCCCACCCGCTGCCAAAACCCAGTGGAAATCTTACCAGAAATGGCATTTCAATCAACGAAATCATAGGTCTAACTGTTGCGAGCCTGTCACAATCGGCCATCAACTTTGGAACAGCGGAGATATCGTGGACGGGACCCAGAAAAACCATGGGACGGCCGGCGGTTTCGCCGTAGCCGTCCCACGCTGCCCCCTTCAATGCGGACCCAATTAACCGCGGGCACTAGCCCCCTATGCCGTTGGACCCGCGGCAGGCGGAAGAATGCCGGGTGAGGCTCGATGTGCAAGCTTCCGCAGGGCTGATCTGCGTTATTTGCAACAGAGTGTGGATTGTTTGCCACAAAAAATCGCGTGGAAGTGGCGAAGTAAACCGTTCGCGCAACTGGCCTTTAGCAAAAGGTTAAATTTGCGCGAAGTGCTTGGAAAGCTTGAGTCCCTGGCGCTGGTAATTGGACCCGATGCCTTGCCCATAAACCTCCGGCGGCGGGTCGGTCAGGCGCTCGAAGACGAGCCGGCCGATGATCTGGCCATGTTCCAGGATAAATGGAACTTCGCGTGAACGAACCTCCAGCACACCGCGCGCCGAGGGCGGCTGATTCTTCTCGTAGCCAAATCCTGGATCGAAGAAGCCCGCATAGTGGACACGGAATTCGCCGACGAGCGGATCAAAGGGCACCATCTCGGCGGCATGGTCCGGCGGGATCGCGATCGCCTCTCTGCTCACCAGAATGTAGAACTCATCCGGATCGAGAATGAGATTGCCTTGGCGGTTGGCCTCGATCGATTCCCAATAATCATGCGGATTGAGCGCGCCGCGCTTGTCCACATCGATCATCCCGGTGTGGCGCTTGGCGCGCCAGCCGATGCGCCCGCCATCGCCTTTCAGATCGATGGAGAAACCTAGGCCGTTGTCGATATCCGGTTCGACATCGACCAGCGGATGCTCCGCATGCAGGCGGCGCAGCTGCGTGTCGGTGAATTGCGGCGAGCCGTGGCGGATACGCAGCTGGTTGAGCTTGGAGCCCTTGCGCACCAAGACCGGGAAGGTGCGCGGCGAAATCTCCGCATAAAGCGGGCCATGATAACCGGGCTCCACGCGATCGAAGGCCTGCCCGCGATCGGTGATGAGGCGCACGAACACATCGATGCGGCCGGTGGAGCTTTTGGGATTGGCCGTGCCGGACACGCGCGCGGAGAAATCGGCATGTTCCAGCAACGGCACGATATAGACGCAGTTGGTTTCGAGCACCGCGCCGTTGGTGAGATCGATCTCATGCATGAAGACCGATTGCATCTTGTCCATGACGGCGGCGTTGGGGCCGGGCAGGAAGCTGGCGCGCACGCGATAGGCCACCGGGCCGAGGCGCAGATCGATGCTGGCGGGCTGGATCTGGCCTTCCTCGAAATCTTCGGTCGCGCGGATTTCGCGGTGGGCGCGAATCAGGCGCTTGAGCACATGGCTGGGCAGGATTCCGGTCGAGTTGCGGCCATAGGAATCGCCCGCCGGTTGCTCGCCGCCAAAGAGGTTTTCCGCCGTGTCTGCCATGAGGCGGTTATAGGTGTTCACCTATCGGTGGTCACGCAACTCCCGCACATACCCACAACTGTCATCCCCGGCGAGGCGCGCAGCGCCGAGGGAAGGGGACCCAGGTGCTTCAATGCGACCGGTCTCGATACGCTGGCGCGACACCTTCTAAGCCGTCCTTGCGGAACGACCTGGGTCCCCTTCCCCTCGCTTCGCTCGGCCGGGGATGACAGCGGAGTTTAAGCGAGAAATTCCCTGATCTCTTTCAACGCTTCCGCCAAGCCGCAGCGGGAAACCGGCGCGTCTGGGGGAAAAGCGGAGAGAAGCCGCGATGGCGTCGCCGGTTCCAGAATCACGAAGACGCCCTTGTCGTGTTGCGAGCGGATCAACCGTCCGAACGCCTGCTTCAGGCGCAGGCGCGTGAGCAGGTCGTCATAGGATTTGCCGAAGCGCGCGCGGCGCGATTTGTGAAGGATCGTGGGCTTGGGCCATGGCACCTTGTCGAACACGACGAGACGCAAGCTGCGGCCCGGCACATCGACGCCATCGCGCAACGCATCGGTGCCGAGCAGGCAGGCGTTTTCTTCCAGGCGAAACAAATCGACCAGCGCACCGGTGTCGAGCCGGTCCACATGTTGCGCGTAGAGATTGATGCCGGCTTCGGCGAGCGGGGTTGCGATGCGCTGCTCGACGGCGCGCAAGGTGCGCACGGCGGTGAACAATCCCAACGCGCCGCCGCCGGATGCGAGGAACAGTTCCTTGTAAGCGGACGCCACCTGATCGGCGTCGCGGCGGTTCACGTCCTTGATGACGAAGATGCGCGACTGGTCGGCATAGTTGAACGGCGAGCCGAAGCTGGCGCGTTTGGGCGGCTCGGGCAGATGCGCCGCACCGGTGCGCACTTCGGCGGATTGCCAGTGATCTTCCGTGCCGTCGGCATCGCGCAAGGTGGCGGAGGTGATGAGCGCGCCATGCGCGGGCGACAGAACTTCGCTGGCCAGCGGAATGGTGGGATCGATCCAGTGCCGCCACAGCCCGATGTCGTAATCGCGGCCGTCTTCGCGTTCGATCTCGAACCAATCGACGAATTCGTCGCGCCGGTCGCCATGCTCCAGCGACGACAGCATCGCGATCCATTCGGGCACGACGATCTTCGCGCGCTTCTCCAGCCCGCGCGCTGCCGCTTCGATGCGCGCGCGCTGCCAGGTCTCCAGTTCCTTGGCTTTCTCCGTGATCTGCTTGCGCAGGCGATAGGCGAGCGAGAGCAGCGGCGTGGACAGCCGGGCAAGGCCAATGCCGAGTTGCCGCGCGGCGATCAGCAATTCCTCGCCAAGCGGCTCGGTATCGGCTTCCAGCGAATAGAACGCATCCTCATTGGAGCTACGCGCCTTTACATGCTGATAGGCAGCGGCGAGAAAGACTTCGCCGGGACCGCGTGGGCTCGCGTTGTGCAGGCGCGACAACCAGCCTTCGCTGGTGAGTGTCGCCGACGCATGCATGCATTCTTCCAGGCTTTCGCGCGCGGACACGTCATCCGCGATGATGTCCTTCAGCCGTTCTTCCAGCCCGCGCATGCGCGTGCGGGCGCGGCCTTCGGGACCGCGGATCCAGCGGCGTAGGTCTGCCATCTCGACACCGGAGAGAAACGCCGCAAAGCCTGAGTCCGCCGCATCGAAAAGATGATGGCCTTCGTCGAACACATAACGCACGCGCCGTTCGGGCGGCTGATCGGTGGTTTCATCGACGCTCGCGCTTTCGCCGGCCGCTTGCGCGATCACCAGCGCATGATTGGCGACGACGATGGGCGCGTTCTTGGAGCGGCGGATGACGCGCTCGATGAAGCAGGTGCGATAGTGCGGGCAGGCCGCATAGACACATTCGCCGCGCCGATCGGTGATTTCGCCCAGCGGAATCGAGCTTGCGAGAAAGGCGGGAAAACCGACGCCGGACATGTCGCCATCGCGTGTCGCGCTCACCCAGCGCGCGATCAATCCCAAGGCAACGGTGCGCTGCCCCGGCGCGAGCGCGGTGCGCTTCGCCGCTTCCTCGAAGTTCAGCAGGCACAGATAATTCTCGCGGCCTTTGCGCACGACGGCCTTCTCGTCGCGCTCCACCGGATCGGGATAGAGCCGCGCCAGTTCCTGCACGATCTGGCGCTGCAGGTTGCGCGTGTAGGTGGAGAGCCAGAGACCCGGTCCGTTCTTCTCCGCCCACACCGATGCCGGCGCGAGATAGCCCAGCGTCTTGCCAATGCCAGTGCCCGCTTCGATCAGTGCGATCCTTGGCGCACCGGCGCGTTCGCGCGCGCCGAAGGCATAGGTCGCATCCTCCGCATAATCTTCCTGCTCGGGCCGCACTTCGCCCGCATCGCCGACAAGCTGCGCGAGGCGATGGCGCGCTTCGCCGGCTTCCACCGGCAACGAACCCGGCTTGTCGGGCGCGGCCTCGTCTTCCCATTGCGGCAACCCGCGCCAGGAATCGAACCCCGCGATGGGCGACAGCGCGGTTTCCGGTTTGCCGACACTGTCCAGCACATAAGACGCCCATCGCCATCCCGATTTCTCCAGGGTCGATGCCAGCGCGCGGATTTGCGCACGCTCGGTTTCCGGTTTGGATTTCAATTCATCGAGAAGGATGTTCACCGCTTCCTGCAGCGCCATCGCGGAATCTTCCGGCGTGTTCGGCGGCAGCAATCCACAGGCGCGCGCAAGACCGAGCGCACTCGGCACGCAGGGCGTCGCGGGCCGCACGAACGCGAACAATTCCATCGCATCGAACAAGGGCCGCGCCGGTTGCACCTTCAACCGTCCCGCCACGAACAGCGCATGCGCCACGATCACATCGCCCGAACGGAACAGGCGGCGCGCGGCTTCGAAGTCCACGCTCGCCGTTGCGCCATGCGCGTCGGCGATCACCGCGCCCTTGGGCGCAGGGATAAGCGCTGGAAAATCAAGGCTGGCGCGCAATTCGTTCGGCATTTGTGCTCAATAGGCCGAATAAACAGCGAAGGAAAGGACGAAGCGGAATTACGCCGCCAGATCGGGATAGAGATTGGCAAGCGCGCGGCAGACGCGCTGGTGCTCGCCCATCACGGTGTCTGCCGCTTCGCGCAGATTTTCCGGCGAACTTCCTTCGCGCGCCTTCTGCGTGAAGCCGCGCGCGGCTTGCGTCAGCGCGGCAAGGCCCAGACCGCCGGCCGCGCCCGCGATGTCCTGCGCGATGCGCGCGGCATCGTCCCACTGTTCCTGCCCGCTGGCATTGGACAGATCGCGGCAGAGGTCTTCCGCCGTCGTCATATAGGACTGGAGAATCTCGATCAGCGTGGTGAGGCCCAGCGATTTCTCCAGCGCGGCGAAAGCGGGCGCGTCGATCGCGGCTGTGGCCGGCGATTGCGGCGCAAGGTTTTGCGTCACGTCCGCGCCGCGCCCAAGAAGCTCTTGCAGCGCCAGATAGAGCGCGCCGGCATTCGCCGGCCAACGCAACATTTCGCCCGCCGCTTCGGGCGCGCGCATGCCGCCGGTGACCAGGGCCAGAACCGGCGCGCGCACGCCGGGCGCCGCCGCCAGCATGTCGGCATCGACGGCGCTGGCGATGATCGCGTCGAAATTCTCGCGGCCCGCGCGTCCAATCGCTTCGGCCAGCGCGCCCGTGACCACGAGGCGATTTCCGAACGGTTCCAGATAATCGACGATCGGCTTGCACAGCGTTTCGTCCGCCAGCGCGATCAGGAAGCTGAGGCCGGATGGCGGCGATGCATCGGCGGTCAGCGCGACGGCTTCGAATTTCACGACTTCCCGCGCGCGCAACGCCGGAACGGTGAACCAGAATTGCGCGCCCTCGCCCACCGCGCTGCTGAATCCGATCTCGCCGCCGAGCTCCTCGACACGGCGCTTGGCGACCGCAAGACCCAAACCCGCGCCGTCGTTGCGGCGTGCATAGGTGCCGTCACCCGGGGAGAAAGGCTCGAACAGCCGTTCGGCGACTTCGGGCGTGAATCCCAGTCCGGTATCCGACACGCTGTAGCGCAGCATCTGGCGATCGCCGTCGCCGGCCACCGCCTCGACGCGGATCTCCACGCCGCCGCGCTCGGTGAACTTCACCGCGTTGTCGGCGAGCTTGAGCAGGATCTGGCGTACGCGGCGCGGATCGGCGGCGACACGGGGGAGATTGTTGCCCGCCGTCACCGTGATGGTGATCTGCTTTTCCCACGCGCGCGGCTGCAGCATGCGCGCGACGGTGCGCGCGGCCTGCGCGGCGTCGCAATCGTCTTCGCTGAGCGGCACGACGTCGGATTCGTCGCGCGAGAGGGCGATCACATCGTCGAGCAGGATCTTCAGGCTGCGGCCGGCTTCGAGCAGTATCTTCACATGGCTCTTCTGGCGCTGGTCCAGCTCGCTTTGATCGAGCAGTTGCGCCATGCCGAGCAATGCGTTCAGCGGCGTGCGGATTTCGTGGCTGACATTGGCGATGAAGGCGGATTTGGCGCGGGTGCTCTTCTCCGCCACCTCGCGCGCCTTCTGCGCAACATCGCGCTCGCCGGCGAGACTGACGACCAGATCGGCATTGCTGCGGCGCAGCCTGATGCTTTCGTCGAGCAGGTTCGCGATGCTGTCGCAATAGCCGTAGAGCACGCCGCCGAAGAACAGCACCAGCAGCGCCGCCAAGCCCGCATAAACGCTGCCTTCGCGAACGAGAAGCACGATCAGCGGCAACAGCGAGAAGAACGCATGCGCGGAATAGGCGGGGCGATAGGAGGAGCGCGCGATGAATTCCGCCGCCGTCATGCCCATGAAGGCCAGCGCGAGAAACGCCTGCGCCGGAAAATAATTCGGCACGAACCAGATGACCGCGCCAAGACCCCAGGCGATGCCGGACGCGCCGGAATACCAAACGTAGCGCTTCGCCCAATCCATCGCGTCGTCGTTGGGATCGCGCGTCTCATAGCGCTCGACGAATTCGCGTGTGGCGATGGTCGTGGCGATCTGCAGCAGCAGCGGAATGAGCGCGATCCAGGCGGGGATGTAGTGGCGGTAGAACGCGGCCGCGAGGCACAGGGCGGAGAACGGCAGGAAGAGATACAACCTTCCCATGCGGAAGAGGATGTCGATGCGCTCGGCGGGCACCGCGTGCATCTTCGCATCGCCATTCGGCGACATCTCGCGCATCTCCTGCGGCGGTGCGGTCATTGACGGGCTCCCCTTACGGAGCCTAGGTTTTTCCCTCTTTCCAAACGCTTAAGCTCAAGGTTTTCCAATGCCTTCCGGCACGTTCAAACCGTCGCGCGAAGCGGCGCTCCAAGCCCGCGCCTGGCCCTTCGAAGAGGCCCGCAAGGTCGTCGCGCGTGTAGAAAAACGTGCCAAAACGGGACAAAAGACCGACATCGTTCTTTTCGAGACCGGTTATGGCCCCTCGGGCCTTCCCCATATCGGCACCTTTGGCGAGGTCGCCCGGACGACCTGGGTGCGCCGGGCGTTCGAGCTCATGTCCGATATTCCGACCAGGCTGATCGCCATGTCGGATGACATGGATGGACTACGGAAGGTTCCGGACAACGTGCCCAACAAGGAGATGATGGCGGCCAACCTCGGCAAGCCGCTGACCGATATTCCCGATCCCTACGGCACGCATGAAAGCTATGGCCGCAACATGAATGCGCGGCTGTGCGCGTTCCTGGACCGCTTCCATTTCGAATACGATTTCCGCAGCGCCACGGACATGTACAAATCCGGCGTCTATGACGACGCGCTGATGCATGTGCTGGCCAAGTACGACGACGTGATGAAGGTGATGCTGCCGACGCTGGGCGAAGAGCGCGCATCGACCTATTCGCCGTTCCTGCCGGTGAGCCCGCGTTCGGGCAAGGTGCTGCTCGCGCCGGTCGTGTCGCGCGATGTCGTGAAAGGGACCATCACCTATATCGAGGAAGACGGCAGCCAGGAAACCGTGTCCGTCAAAGGCGGCCACTGCAAGCTGCAATGGAAGCCGGATTTCGGCATGCGCTGGGCGGCGCTGGGCATCGATTACGAAATGTTCGGCAAGGACCATCAGCCCAACCAGGGCCTCTACGACAAGATCTGCGTCATCGCGGGCGGCGAGCCGCCGGAGCATTTCGTGTTCGAGCTGTTCCTCGACGACAAGGGCCAGAAGATCTCCAAGTCCAAAGGCAATGGCCTGACCATCGACGAATGGCTGACCTATGGACCGGAAGAATCCATCGCGCTCTTCATGTTCCAGAAGCCGCGCACGGCCAAGAAGCTTTACTTCGACGTGATCCCCAAAGCGGTGGACGACTACATCGATCTTCTGCGCGCCTATAATTCCAACGAGACGAGCGCGGAACAGAAGCTCGAAAATCCGGTCTTCCACATCCACAACGGCAACCCGCCGGCGGAAACCTATCCGGTCAGCTTCGCGCTCCTGCTCACGCTGGTGAGCGCCTCGAACGCGAACGACCGCGATCTGCTGTGGGGCTTCATCAAGGCGTATGCACCGCAGGCCAATCCGGCGGACAATCCGGGCCTCGACCGCCTCGTCGGCTATGCGCTGCGCTACTACGAAGACTTCGTGAAGCCGACGAAGCAATATCGCGCGCCGACCGACAAGGAACGCGCGGCGCTGAGCGATCTCGCCGATGCGCTGGAAAAGCTTGGTGACGAGCGCGATTCCGAAACCGTGCAGAATACCGTTTATGAAATCGGCAAGCGGCACCAGTTCGAGCCGCTGCGCGACTGGTTCAAAGCGCTTTACGAAGTGCTGTTCGGCCAGAGCCAGGGACCGCGCTTCGGCTCCTTCGCCGCGCTGTTCGGCTGCCGCGAAACCGCGGGCATGATCCGCCGCGCGCTCGCGGGAGAACTCGCGGGCAAGGCGTGAAATTCGCGCTCGGCGTTCTTTTCGCGCTCGTCCTGGCAAGCGTTGCGCAGGCCGCGACGCCGTTCGAACTCTATGAACAGGGCAAATATGACGCCGCGATCGCGGCGGGTATCGCGCAAAACGATTCCCCCGGGTTTACCATCGCCGCCCGCGCCGAACTGGCGGCGGAGGCGATGCGCCGGACGCGCTGCCGCGATTGCATCCGGCGCGCGCAGGACGATGCGCGCAAGGCCATCGCCGCCGATCCGAAAAACGCCGACGCGCATGTGTTTCTCGCCGTGGCGCTGGGCCGCGAAGGACGGCTGATCAGCGTCTTCACCGTGATCCGGCGCGGATATGTTTCGCAGGCCAAAACAGAACTCGACGCCGCCCTCGCCGCCGATCCGGCCAACGCCTTCGCCTGGGGCGCACTCGGTGGATGGAATATGGAGATCGTGCGCAAAGGCGGCGCGCGCGTCGCGCAGGCGCTCTATGGCGCGTCGCTGGAGAATGGCCTCACCGCCTTCGACAAGGCGTTTTCATACGCACCCGGGAATGTCGGCCTGCTCTATCAATATGCGCTGACGCTTTCGGCCTATGATGTGAATGCCTATCGCGGGAAGATCGAGGATGCGCTCGCGCGGGCGCAAACCGGCAAGGCGAACGGCGTTTACGAAGCCTTCGTGCAGGCGCGCGCGCGCGAACTGCACGAAGCGCTCAAAAAAGGCGATATGGATGCCTATGCCGCGTTGGTGTCGCGCGATCAGGGTAGCCCGGACTGATTACTGGCTCGACCAGATGATCCGGTGCATGAACGACAGTTCCGGCAGCGCGAAGGCGCGGTCCTCATGCTCGGGATTGAGCGATTTCAGCTCGACGCGCTGCGCGGTGAGACGGCCCACCTGTTTGCACATCACTTCGCCTGCCGTCGTCTTCACGACAACGCGGTCGTTGCGGCGAACATTCTGTGCGGGGGACACGACGATGCGGTCGCCGTCGCGATAGATCGGCAACATGGAGTCGCCGGCGATCTCAAGCGCATAGGCGTGCTCGTCGTTGAGATCGGGAAACGGGATCTCATCCCAGCCGGCGCCCGCCGGAAATCCGGCGTCGTCGAAGAAGCCTTTGCTGCCCGCTTGCGCCATGCCGATCAGCGGCACGGGACGCGAGACATAACGCGGCGGCTTGGCGCCGCGCACGGCATAGGAGGTGAACTCATCCAGCGTTGCGCCCGTCGCCTGCAGCGACTTCGCGACGCTTTCGGTGGACGGCCAGCGCAGACGCCCATCGGGACCGATGCGCTTGGACTTGTTGAACGTCGTCGGATCGAGGCCCGCCGCTTTCGCCAGACCCGACGCCGACATGTCGTGGTTCTCCGCAAGAAGATCGAGAGCGTTCCAAACCTGCTCATGGGTGAGAATCTTGTTGGTGTTGCGCGCCATATGAATGAAGTCCACTAATCCGCTATTTATCCTAGGAGGATTTGACCCGGCGCGCAAGAGCGACTATGCGGCGCATCGGACCGGGAATCGCACGAGAAATGCTGACAGATTTGGGCGCCGCCGCACTTCGCCTTCTGCCGCCGGAGACGGCGCATCGGGCGACATTGCGCCTGCTGGAAACGCTGGCGCCCGTGCTGCCGTCGGCCCCCGCGGACGATCCCCGTCTGGCGCTCACCGCGCTCGGCATGAACTTCCCAAATCCCATCGGACTCGCCGCCGGTTTCGACAAGGACGCGGACGTGCCCGACGCGATGCTGAAATTGGGTTTCGGTTTCGTGGAGTGCGGCAGCGTCACGCCGCGCCCGCAAGACGGCAATCCGCGCCCGCGCCTCTTCCGCCTTTCCGCCGACCGCGCCGTCATCAACCGCATGGGTTTCAACAATGGCGGGATGGAGGCGATGGCGGCGAAGCTCGCACGCCGCCAGAAGCGCGGCATCGTCGGCATCAATATCGGCGCGAACAAGGACAGCGAAAACCGCACCGCCGATTATGAATTGTGTTTCGCCAAACTTGCGCCCTTCGCCAGCTACATCACCGCCAATGTTTCCTCGCCCAACACGCCGGGATTGCGCGGGCTTCAGAACAAGGACGAGTTGCAGAAGCTTCTCGAAACGCTGACCAACGCACGGGCGCGCGCAAGCTATCTGCCGATCCTGCTGAAGATCGCGCCGGACGTGACGCCCGATGCGCTGGACGACATCGCCGACGTCACCTTGGCCTCGGGCATCGAAGGCATCATCGCCACCAACACCACCATTGCGCGGCCGCCCTGGCTGAAGAGCAACAAAGCCAATGAGACCGGCGGGCTTTCCGGCGCGCCGCTGATGGCGCCGTCCACGGCGATCCTCAAAGCGCTGCGCCAGCGCATCGGCGCGAAGCTGACCCTGGTGGGCGTCGGCGGCATAGCATCGGGCGCGGACGCTTATGCGAAAATCCGCGCGGGCGCGTCGCTGGTGCAGCTTTACAGCGCGCTGGCCTATCAGGGGCCCGGACTGATCGGACGCATCAAGCGCGATCTCCTCACTTGCCTTGCGCGCGACGGGTTTTCCACGGTGAGCGCCGCGATCGGCGCCGATCTGCGCTGAAATCTTAACGTCCAATTGCGCATGGCGGCAAAGGCTTAGCCCGGCCGGAAACCATATCGCGAGAATTCATCCCGCCGTCATCCGCCCGTGCACGTTTGCGTTGTAGAGTGCGGCGTCGTTGAAGCGGTGGTGGGGCGTTTCGTGGGTAGTGATGATTTCGGCAAACTGGTGCTGCGCCTGACGCTGGGCGGCTTGCTGCTGTGCCATGGCGTTCACAAGATTCTCACCGGCATCGATCCGATCCGCGCCATGATCGGCGCACACGGCGTTCCCGACTATCTCGCCTTCGGTGTTTATGCCGGCGAAGTGCTGGCGCCGATCTTCATCATCCTGGGATTGTTCGCGCGCATCGGCGGCGTGCTGGTGATGATCAACATGATCGTGGCGATCCTGCTGGTGCATGCCGGCATGCTGATCGGCCTGAACGGCGAAGGCGGCTATGCACTGGAGTTGCAGGCCTTCTATCTGTTCGGCGGATTGGCGGTCGCGCTGCTGGGTGCGGGGCGCATCGCAGTCGGCAGACCGGGCCCGCTCAACTGATGAGGAAATGCCCGCGCAGGTTTGCGACAGGCTTTGCTTCATCTTCCTGCCACATCTCGGCATGGACATTGACCACGCGCTTGCCCTGCCGCGCGATGCGGGCGCGCGCATAGCTGTCCACGGCGCGGCCGCTCCTGAGATAGTCCACTGTGATGTCCACCGGCTTGGGCAAACGCGCACCGCGCGTCTCGAAGATCACCTGTGCGATGGCGGCGGTTTCCAGCAGCGATCCGATCACGCCGCCATGCAGCGCCGGCAACACGGGATTGCCGATGAGATGCTGCGCGAACGGCATGGTGAGCAGCAGCGATCCGCCCTCCACCGCCGCAACGATGCCCAGATGGCGGCAATAGGGAATCGCCTCCATCAGCTTTGCGGGATCGGCGGCGCGATAGTCGATCATGCCGGCGTTACCGGAATGCCATGGACGCCGCCCCGAATGATCATGAAGGCGCCGGTGCACAGCGCGATGGGGTCGTTTGCGTCGCCCTGATGCGCGGTGCCGCGCACGAAGGCGACTTCATGGGTCACGCGCACGCATTCGCATTCGGCGATGATGTCCTGATGCGGCTTGGCGGGGCGCATGTAATCGATGCGCAGGTCGAGCGTGGCGATGGGCATGGGCTCGCGCAGCTTCACCATCACCGCGAGGCCGCTGGTATGATCGAGCAAGCCCGTGATGACGCCGCCATGCACCACGCCGGTTTCCGGATCGCCGATCAGCTTCTCCGAATAGGGAACCCGCGCCCGCGCCGGTGTTCCAATGTCCATGATCTCGCCGCCGATGCCCGCGAGATAGGGCGTCAGGTTCATGTGCTGCTTGGCGTGCTTCAGCCATTCGGGCGCGTCGGACATGGACGGATCAAATCCCAACGCAACGCGAAGTCAACTGAACGCGATTGCCGTCCGGTCAACTTAAAGCGGCTTGTGCTGGCAGGGCGCGCACCTATCATCGGCAACGAAAGATATTGTGCGAGCGCGACATGGCTTTGCCGAAATCCTGCATCGTGGGCGCGGGCTGCTCCGGTTTCACCACGGCGAAGGCGCTGAAGGATCGCGGTCTGCCATTCGACTGCTTCGAGATGTCGAGCGCCATCGGCGGCAACTGGCTTTACAAGAATCCCAACGGCCGCTCGTCCTGCTACCAGTCCCTGCATATCGACACGTCGAAATATCGCATGCAGTTCACGGATTTTCCGATCCCGGACAGCTTTCCCGATTATCCGCACCATTCGCAGATCGTGCAGTATTTCAACGACTACATCGACCATTTCGGCCTGCGCGACCGCATCACCATGAACACGGAAGTGAAGCACGCCACGCGCGATGCGAACGGCAAATGGAAAGTCACGCTCTCCACCGGCGAGACGCGCGATTACGATGCGCTGTTTGTCTGCAACGGCCATCACTGGGATCATTACATCCCCAAATTCCCCGGTCATTTCGATGGTCCCGAAATCCATTCGCACAATTATCTGACGCCTTTCGAGCCGCATGATCTGCGCGGCAAGAACGTGCTCGTCGTCGGCATGGGCAATTCGGCGATGGATATTGCGTCCGAGCTTTCGCAGAAGCCGATCGCCAAGAAGCTGTTCGTGGCCGCGCGGCGCGGGGTTTGGATTTTCCCCAAATACATCAACGGCGCGCCGCCGGACAAAGGCGTGGCGCCGGCGTGGATGCCGACATGGCTGGTGCGCGCCATGACCAAGCGCCTGATCGTCAATGCCGTCGGCCATATGAGCAATTACGGTCTGCCGGAACCGGCGCACCATCCGGCGGACGCGCATCCTTCGGTCTCCGGCGAATTCCTCACGCGTGTCGGCTGCGGCGACATCACCGTGGTGAAGAACATCAAGGAGAAGCGCGGCAACAAGGTGCTGTTCGAAGACGGCCGCGAGGAAGAGATCGATGCGATCATCTATGCCACCGGCTACAACGTCTCCTTCCCCTTCCTCGACGATCAGGATGTGCAGGTGGAGAACAACCACATCTCGCTCTTCAAGCGCATCGTGAAGCCTGGCATCGACAATCTGTTCTTCATGGGGCTGGCCCAGCCGCTGCCGACCTTGGTCAACTTCGCCGAACAGCAGGCGCGCTGGATGGCGGACTATCTGGCGGGCGGCTATGCGCTGCCGAGCGTGGCGGAGATGGAGAAGACCATCGCCGAGGATGAAGGCCGCGACATCGGCCATTATTATTCGTCGCGCCGCCACACCATGCAGGTGAATTTCGACCGCTATTGCCGGGAGCTGAAGGCGGAATGGCAGCGCGGCAAGGCACGGGCGGCGCGAAAGGCCGCTCCGGCCTTGGCGAAAGCCTCCTAAGCCGCTGCAATCCTTGAGAAGTTGACGGCGCGTCACCGATCTGTAGAGTCCCGGCCCCATAACAGAGAGCCCGATGGAACAGACCGAAACGGCCCCGCCGCCTCCTTCCCGCCCTGCCGCCAAGCCGGCCGGCAAACGTGAACAGACCAAGCAACAGAACCGCCAGATCATCCTGGATGCGGCGCGTATCGTCTTCGCCGAGCATGGCTATGGCGCCACCACCGTGCGCGACATCATCCGCGCCACGCCGCTGGCTAGCGGCACGTTCTACAATTACTTCCAGTCCAAGGAAGAAGTGTACCAGGCGATGCAGGACGAGACGGCGCTCGTCATCCGCCCCCAGCTGCGCGAAGCGCGCGAGAAGGCCACAACGGTGGAGGAATTCATCTCCGCCACCTTCCAGACCTTCTTCGAATTCGTGCTGCGCGACGGCGTGGATGTGCGCGCCATGCGCCACAACGCCGACACCATGCGCATGCGCATGGACACGCCCGAAGTGGTGGCCGGTTTCGACGAATTGCGCGAGGATATCGAGAAGGCCATCGCGCGCGCGCTCTTTCCGCCGGTGGATGCGGATTACCTGATGGCAGCCATCGTGGGCGTTGCGTTCGAAATGTCCGAACGCATGGCGCGGCGCGCGGAAGCCGATCCCAAAGCCGCCGCCGATTTTGCCACCGCGCTTTTCCTCGGCGGTATCCGTTCGCTGCCGCACATAGGCAACGGCAAACCTACAGACCCCGGCGCATGAAGGCGCTGCTCTGCCGCGCCAACGCGGACGATATCGGCACGGCGAAGATCGAAGACGTGGCATTGCCGGAATTGGGCGCGAACGACGTGCGCATCCGCGTGCGCGCGGCGGCAGTGAACTTCCCCGA